>Ga0209536_100002273_pt1 | contig 31235 bp, 32 predicted proteins | sample DeeMarSeWOR28_12_FD_187461 | JGI IMG/M metagenome (GOLD analysis project Ga0209536, IMG submission 187461) | Marine sediment microbial communities from White Oak River estuary, North Carolina - WOR-2-8_12 (SPAdes) (version 2) | ecosystem: Environmental > Aquatic > Marine > Intertidal zone >... | reverse complement strand
GGGCCATAACCAGTTTTTTGGGGGAATGATACTGGTCCCAGTCCCTCTCCTGCCGAAAATTCTTTACTCGCGCAATCAAGTCCTTCACTGTTTTTTCCCGGCTAGCTGAGGAGATAAAATCCGAGTGATGCCGTAAAGGTTTCTGAAGCATTAAACTCACAGCATATGTAGTCCGTACCTGCTGCCCGCACGATAGCATCGGCATCTATTGGTGTATTATTACGATCGTTGAGCAAAAATGAAACCTCCAGCCGATCCTCTTTCTGGGTCCGGTGCTTTCTAAAAGGGTAAAAACCTATACCACCCAAAGAAATATTCTTTATGATTATATCCTGTCTTTCTCTGTGTTTTGACAGGTTGATGCATTTACCAAGCAGCTTAACAGGTTTCCTGGGGTGCTTCCTGTATTCCAGGCAGAGGCAGAAAATATTACCACAGCTGCATTTAATACGGAGCTCACGCTTGTTTTGTTCCCTGTATCTTGCCACTGAAATTTTTTTTGCTTTTAGGCAAATTGGACAGGAGATTGTTGCAGTATCACCTTCCTTGACCAGAACCTTTCCTGTTTCCATTAAGCACCTCTTTGCGATATCATTAGCTGGGGTGTAAAAAAATATCTTACTCACTCTTTTTCCGGGCCTTTAATTTTGCATCTATCATATCTTTATGGGTGAGCCTGAGGAGATGTGTGAGTTTGCGGGCAAAATGATCCTCGTGTTTTTCAAGCAGGCCATCAATATGGATAATGCGCCAGACTGCCTCAAGCACCGCCTTCTTCTCCCCTTTGCTGAATTTACTGTTTATATGATTGGTGAATTCAAAAAGATCAACCGCCTGGCTCCGCTCACGATGGGCCAATTCAAGCAGCTCCTCTGCAAGTTCCTGCGACAGGTTAAAATCCGAACGCAGTGTTTCAATGACATGATTAAGTTCATCTTCTGTACATTCGTGATCAGCATACGCTGCTTCCAAAAGAATAACGCCGGCTGCGATCCTGGTCCGCTCTTCTTCACCATGGCCGCCACCAGAAGGTCCTGGTTCACTGCCTATTAATGCCTGTTTTAAGAAATTTAACATTATCTGTGTTTGTCTGAATACCTGCTGCTTGAGGACTATTTACAATATATATAAAAAAAACATTTTAAAAGATACTTTTTTATAAACACACTGAAGCTCCGCTATGATGCATGTTTTGATGCATAACAACCCCAAGAATTTTCTCGCTTCGCCTGTTCATCAGCCTTCGGCACCTGTTGGGTCGTTTGTCAAAAGCCAGCTTTTAAGTTTTTCAATTCTTTTCCCCAGGGCCTCTCTAGCGCCATAGCCGGTGAGTTTCAGATTTGAAATTCTGCTGCTGCTGTTTGCCAGAATGATGACTTCCGGGCATGTCGCAAGAAACTTCTGAGTCAGATAGGCACCATCGCCAGAGTCGTCCTCCAGGTCAGCATCCATAATAACCAGACTGATGTCCTCGTTAGTAAAAAAAGTTAGTGCTGCATCAAAAGCATAGGCAGCAAAAATCTTTACCGAGCCGAAAACATAATAGTTTTTTATGGCCGCAATAAATTTACTGGCAATATCCGGATTATCCTCCACCAGTAAAATATGCGGATAGCGTATCTCTTTCCCTGCTGCTAAATAATGCCCCTGATGCTGGAACACCTGGCCATGGGGAATAATCGTCGTTGAAGAAGCAAAAATGTCCCTGAACCAGTCAAATATCCCCAGAATGAAACGGGCTGTGCGCTCACTTGGTCTCTGATATTTCCGGGCGGCTTCCGGCAACCCTTCAGTTTCCCTGGACACATCCATCCCCACATTTTTCACAGTTCCGTCTCCGCTGCACTTCTAATTTCTTCCCAAATCCTTTTTGAATCTCATGATGATATCTTTTTCGATTGCAGAATCTACAAGCTTTATTTTCCTGTGGTGTTTGCGGTTAAATACATTCTCCATAGATATCCGAAGTTGCGGGGTGATATTTTTTGTTGTCTTGCGCAATATTTTATCAAGGCAGGTCCTGACAAAACTTTCAGGGTACAGGACAAAGCCATAACAGGTTGCTTTCTCTGCCGGGAAAAAATGATAAAAATTTTCGTACATGGACCCGTGCCCCCGATTCATTCCAGATCTGGAGATTACATAGAGGTCCAGGTCAGGGAAATACAGACCGGGAGCCTCCATAAGCATTCTTGAGGCCCGGGCAGAGATGAGTGCCTGAAAATGCAGAACAATGTCCCGGGCAGAGAATACAAAGGTATCTGACACTTTTTTGATCTCTGCCTTGATGTGATCCACATTTACTTGTAAATCTGCTTCCTGAACCATGACTGTTGCCGGCAAGTTGGCTTCGAGTATTAAAAGATTTTTGTCCCAGTCTACTCTTTCCATGTCATGAAAACAACTGACGTAGTCAGAAGTTTATGGATAAAAAAAATCCGCACCGCGGCGGATAATTTTTGGCCTCACAATGAATTTTGACCTATGAAAGAACTATCTTTGGGGAATAGCTGAAAACCGCTGCTATAAACTATTTAATAAAGGAAAGAACAAGCACAGCCAACAGCCACAGACCGGTTAGAGCTCCGCCCAACATTAAAACCCCTTCAGCAATCCTGCTTATCCTATCCTGTAATTGATAATCGGGTTTTGCATTTACATTACTTTGCATGGGGCACCTCTGACAACATTAAATTTTATTTTTGCTGCCACATTTAACATATTGAAATTTAAAGAATTAATACCATTTATACGCTGAAATTAACTACCACAATGTAGCAAAAAACTGAGCATAATACAAGAAAAATTCGCTTACCTGTTAAGTTCGCAGCTGTAGTATTTAGGAGTAAAATACGAAAGTGATCATGCCGTGATAGTGTGCATGCTCAGCAGGATATGATGACGCTGATTCAGTGAATATGGCAATTGCCAAGCTTAAGGATAGTAAATTTTCCCGTGGGGCTGCCAGGGCTTGACATAATGTTCAGCATGTTCCTTAAAGGACTCAACCAGGTCACCGAGTCTGGCCTTGTTGAAATCCCTAATTTTCCGGCCCACCTGCTGCCCTTTTACAGATTCCCTGACCGCATCTTTTTCAATATGAAGTGATTTGATCATCACTGTATACATTGGACCCATCGGACCCAGGACCCGGAAAGAATCGCCCCGCACCAGTTTGCCTTTTAGAACTTCACAACCGAGGATGACCCCCTTGCGGCTGCTTTTAAAAAGGGCAATGACCTTGGCAGATCCGATAATTTCTTCTGAATATTCCTGCGGTACAAAACTTTCAGCTGATGTAATCCTTCTTCCCTGTGCTTGTCTTTTTGTGCTTTTCTTTCTTTTTGTTGTGATGCAGAGTGCTCTTTGTGCCTGACATGCCTGATAACACTCCCGTTTATACGTTTTACGCAACCCTCCTTGTCATTTTCTTCAACCTGTTGATGCGGCGGCGGATAATTCCAAGTTTGTTTTTGTCTTTCTCCTGCCGCAGTGTTTCTCTCTCAGCCCGAAGCCTGATGATCTCCTGCTTCATTTCTTTGACACTCATTGCTTTCTTGGGACCGGCTGTTTTCTTTTTTTTCTTTGCCGGCGCTTCATCTTTAATCCCTCTGGCCTCTTTGATCGCTGCCAGCAGTTCATCCTTCTTCATGCCGACAACGCCGGTTATGCCGGGAATTTCCTCCTTGGCTACCTCGCGAAGTTCAACAACGGTCATCTTGTCCAATGGTTTTTCGACTTGCTTTTCTTCTTTTTTTATATCTTCAGCCATTCCTTTTCCTCCTGTCTGTTTTGTTAGTCCTGCACGAGTTCCTCTGCTCTTTCAAATGCCTTTTGCATATCCGGGAGATTCGAAACTTCAGCTACAACCTTGATATAATAGACAATACCCTCCTTGTCCAGCAGGATGACCGAACGGGCCAGCAGCCTGCGTCCATCCATCAACAACCCATGGAGCGGGCAAGCCCCTTCCACAATAATAACTTCTTAAGTCCATAATAATATTCGATGCAAATTTTTTCCCGCCCAGGTTGAAAACTTTTGTTCATAATTCTGCCTTATCTGCTGTCAGCCGGTAAGCAGAACAATGGCTGCAACGGCAAATCCTAGACCAATGACCTGCTTCAGCATCAGGGTCTCATGCAGAAATATTATAGCCAGCATAATGGTTATCAGGGGGTAGAGGGCGGTGAGGCTGACCACAATCGATATCTGCCCCCTGCTGGCTGCAGCATAATAAAAAAGTGTCCCAAGCACACCGGTAATGCCGGTTAAGAAAGCATATAAAATACCCATGGGGTGGGTTTCAGGTTTAAAGTTAATCATTGCAAGCCCGACAATTCCAACAAGAAGACCACCAATCACCTGGTAGATTAAAGCGCTTTGGGGGCTGATATAATTAACTGCCAGCTTAGGGAAGAAACCCCAGGCGCCGAATGTGACCATGGCCAGTATTGTCCAAATAAACCAGCTGTCCATAAAAGACTCCCGTGCTTTTGTTACTCCTGATCCTTGCCGGTCCTTTGATTTTTTTGCCACAGAATCAGATAAATAACAATATTTACTCCCAGAACAAAAATGCCAAGAACAATTTGCACCTTCCTGGTAAGCGCTGCCGGGTAGAGAATCGGCATTATATAATGCTCAACAAAACCTGCTCCATATCCCGCTTCTCCCCCCCTGACGCGTAACAGGTTTTCCAGAGGGGTCAGAGGGCAGATCCAGCCCAGAAACTCTATGCCAGCAGCCCAGAAAACTGCAGGAACATGATACCAGGCCATCCAGGGTTTCCAGAGCACTAGAAATCCGCCCAGCACAGCGAACAGCACAAAACAGAAATGCAGTATTACAACGAGATCAGCAAGAAATCTATAGACCAATGAGCATGCCTTAATAAAAGGACGATTTAAATCAATCTGCCTCAATAACTTGCTGTTTTTACCTGACCGGCAATCACTTTTCCCTTGGAGGCAGATTGATTGTTTTAAACATTTTGATCTCAGTCAAAAAGGGAGCCGTCCAGCAGTTTCTGGCGGATAACTTCCTTGAGAACCATATTCTTTTTCTTAAAGCCCTCGCGGCCATACTGCATATTCGCCTCTATCAGATACCAGCTGCCGTTGTATTGGAGCAGATCAAGCCCAACATCATTAAAATTGCATTTTCTGGCAAATTCCTTTGCCAATTCCACAGCATCCTGGGGAATGTCTTCAAAATCAATGACCCCTCCCTGGAACAGGTTTGTTCTAAAATCTCCATAGGGGAGTTTACGCCAATAAGCCAAAACCGGTTCGTAGTTGATCAGGACCACCCGCAAATCCTTCTTATGCGGAATAAATTCCTGGATATAAGCAAATTTCGTCTTTGCCAGATACTCAAGCAACTCAGCAGAATCAGTAATTTTAAACACTCCTCTGCCCCGGGACGATGCCCTGGGTATCTTGGCAATAAATGGATAGGAAAATTCATTTGCGATGCGGTCAAATTCTCTTTTCAGGTAGATTTTAGTTTTAGGATGCGGAATGGAAAGCATGTTGAAAAGCGTGGTCTGCTTCATTTTTTGACCGGCGTACAGGTAGGTTTCTACGCTGGGGAAAATCTTCCTGCCCATTGTAGTAAAATACTGGGCATAATTCAGGCTTGGGTACAGGATACACTCAGCGTTATAAATCTTCTGTCTTTCCTCTTGAGTATAGTCATGAAAATTAGGTTTTACACCCAGGGTCAAGACCTCCGGCACCCCAACCAGCCTACTGCCGAATGCAACGTATTTAGAGTGAGCCTGTTCCATAAAATAATAAATTGTTATTGACGACAGATTTCCGGTCTATGGTTCGCCGGAATCTGCTTAAGGCGGCCTGCAAGCATAATTTCCTCCAGGCTGCGCTCCAGGCCTTCAACAAATTTGTCTTTTCGAAAAAGCGGGAACATCACTTCCTTGAGGATTCTATCAGCTGTACCGTTCTGGATGAACCATTCAAAGGCAGACCCTGTTTCGATGCGGACAGCGCCTTCCTCCAGCGCAATGGTGACCAGGAAACCGTTGCCAAAACCTGGCTGGCCAATCTCCCAGGCCAATGCAGTCCTTTGGGAATAATCGACAATATTCTCTCCGGCAAGGTATGGAATGATAAGCACAAAAATCTGGTGGCAGGTTTCCTTTTCATACGATTCAAGAGCAGCGGCTAGCCGGTTTTTTTCTGCAGGCTTCAGTTGACCGGCGTAATCGCTTACCCATCCCTGACGTTCCAGGACACCAGGAGAATTCTCTTTTGGGGAACAGGCAGTTGATGCCAAAAGCAGCATTACGGTCAGAAGCAAATACTGCGAGGCATTTTTAAAAATACCATCAGAGCGTGATAATTTCATAGCCCTGCTCAATATATGGAGCCATACCGGCATGGCCGACCATATCATCTGCAATCCTGAAGCCCTCTGCTTCGGCAACTTCAAGTGTTTCCATCTTCATGGCACAGGCCCGGCAGACCGCATCGATAAGGTCTAGTTTTTTTGCCTTTTCATAAAGTGCATTTAAGGGATGCCCGGGTTTGCGAAGTTCTGCTATGAGTCTGGTTGCCTCTCCTTCCAGGACGATTTTCACCTCTCCTTCCTTTTCAAGGAGGTCAATAGCGTTTAAGAGCACGTGGACAAAGCAGATGGGATTGCCCTTAAAGGCAAAAATTGCTGTTTTGTTTATTTTCATATCTTTTCCTTAATATTTATCTGCAACACTTCACGCTGCCTGATAAATCATATAACGCCCCTGTAAAAGGCAAGCTTGCGGGAATAGGGCTTGAATATTTGTATGATGCGTTTTTTTTCTGCTGAAGAAATCGCTTTATTGCTGCTGGCAGCCCCTGCCAGCGTCTGAACTTCATCCGGCGAAGCACAGCCGACAATTCCCACCGTAATTTCATTGGAAAGTCCATAGCGGATCAGGAGGTCGGCTGAAATGTTAAACTTGGGCAGGATATAGTGTGAGGCGCCCAGCATCTTCATGCCGATCACCGCTATATTTTTGTGCCGAGCCTCAGTCAGGGTGCTGGTAAGAAATCCACCGAGCAGTTCCTCCACCGGATTTACCGGCAGCATGACCGAATCCACCGGCCATTCTGCCACCGCCTTTGCCAGGATGTAAGGGTCATGGTGTCCGGTTACGCCGATATTTCGGACCTTTCCTGCCTTTTTTGCCTCGACAAAGGCTTCCAAGGCACCCTTTGCTCCGCTGAGGACATCAAAATCCCGTTTACTCCGAATGTCATGGATCTGCCACAGATCAAGGTAATCGGTGTGCAACCGCTGCAGACTTTTCTCCAGGTCTGAGAGAGCCCCTTTTTTGTCCCGCTTTCCTGTTTTGCTTGCCTGAAAAACCTTCTGGCGCGCAGCGGGATTTTCCTTCCAGATGGAGCCAAGGTACAGTTCACTATCCTGGTAAGCCGGGGCAGAATCAAAATAGGTTATCCCTTGTGAAAGGGCTTCCTGTATCACGCGGCGGGCATGGGGCGCGCGGCCCGTTGTCCGCAGTATGCCTTCACCGCCCAAGCCGACTGTAGTGACCTGCTGGTCCCTGGAAGCAAAACTTTTTTGGGGTATAGCGTCTGTCATAATACCCTTGGCAAATGCCTAATCAATGCGCGGGAAAAGTGCCCAACGGATGAACCACGGCTCTGAAACATCCTCTGTATCAAGACAGACAATACCGCTGTTTTGAAACCTGACTACCTGCCTTTCAGGCGATCCGGTGACGAGGTAGGAGGTAAGTCTTTCCATGAACGGCAGATGCCCGACCACCAATATATTCTCTTCATTGTTGAGAGTTGAAGCAAATATGGACACATCATCCAACGGGGCAAGACCACCACCTTTAGTAATTCCGGCTTCAGGCTCAAGTGCTTTGACGAATATCTCGGCAGTCTGAAGAGCCCTTTTCTTGCCGCTGTGAATGATGCGCATAACCTGGATATTATTTTCAGCAGCCATAATGGCCATAGCCTGGGTTTCTGCCAGACCTTCCTCGGAAAGGCCCTGACCGGGGTCCTTTTCTTTAGGCAGACTCTTGCCGTGCTGCACTAAAAACAACGCCATTTTTATATCTCCACTCCAACTTATAAAAAAATCTTATATGAGTTTCACTTCCTACTCTTCAAGCATTGTCCTGATAAAGGAATTTGCCTCCCCAATGGATCTTTCCATCTCTTTTATGAGGTCGGCAATATCTGATTCCACAGCAACCAGCTCATTCTGCAGGGAGGCAATAGCCTGGGCATTCAGATTATGCTTGAGATACAGCACCTGGTCATTAAAGGCCCTGAGTACCGGGTCAATTTTTGCCTCAGCTTTTCTCATGGCCTTGATCAGTTGTTCATACTGGCGCCGAGTCTGGGCCAGCTTCCGCTCGCTGTCACGCCGCAGGGAATTGTTGGTATACTGGTCAAGCTCATCCTCCCATTCATCGAACAGCGCCTCTGAGACATCCTCAACTGCATTAATCCTGTCTTTTACCTCATTTGCCTTAGCTTCACTTTTATCGTATTCAGCCTGCAGGGTTTTGTATTTGTCCTCCAGTTTGCCCCCTTTATAGTTCAGGACCTGGCTGAACTGCTCCAGGGCAGACCGGAATTGTTCTTTGGCCTCCTGCTGACTGTCACGCGCCTCCTCCACACGGTCCACCATGATATCACGCTTGTGAACCCCAAATTTCTCCATGGTACTGTAGTATGCTTTCTGGCAGCCGCCTGAGAGAAACATCACAAAAACTAAAGGTAAAAAAACGATAGCTATTTTGCTTTTCATTTGTTTCTCCTTTCAAGTTCCAGCGTTGGTTTACAGTCTGGGATCAATATTTCCCGGACCGCCGCACTCAGGAGTATAACAGGTAACATTTTTGAATTCGCATTTCTCTTTGCAGCTTGGGCAGGTATCCGGTCCGACCGGGGCCGTGACCAGAAATCCGCAGTTGCCGCACTTCCAGTATGTCAGTCCGCATCCCGGGCAAATATCACCGGAAAAGTCTCCGGGTAAGTTTATGCCGCAGTTCTTACATGCCTTTGCATCGCTCATAATAGCATCCTCCATTTTCAGGTTAACAGGATCAACAATTCTCCATATTTTTACCTGGAGAAATTAAATAAATTGCATGTCTGACAGTCTAAACCCCACAGGGAGGAGGGGGCAACAAAATTATTAAATTGCATATGAAAAAACAGGAATAGTTTGAAGATAAGAACATAAAAAATCCCGGAAAAACCCAGGAAAGGCTTTCCGGCATAAATATTGTTACTAAGTAAATTTCTCTAACTGCGAAACACAGGGATCAAATCCCTTTTGCGCTTAATTCCTGCTCGCCGGCAGGAACCTGGACAACATAAACCGGAATGGAGGACTTCCTGATAACCTTTTGTGTAGTCGAACCCAACAGGGCATCAAGGATTGAAGACTGGGCATGGGCCCCAATGACAATAATATCTGCTCCTGAGGCAACGGATTGCCGGACAATCTCTTCGGCTGGTGCAGTGCTTTCAGCAACTATTATTCTATCGATACGATAACTGCAGCTGTTAGCCTCCCCCAATTTCGAACAAAAGTTCTGGAGATGCTGTTTTATTCTGGCTGCAGAATCCTGCTCCTCATGCTCTACAACATCATGGATGGAATCAGGGCCGATGTAGCCGTTAATCATTGCCTCCTGCTCTGCTGTCAGGGTCTCCATGACGTGCAGGACAGTAATGGTGGCGTCAAATTTTTCAGCCAGGGCCATGGCATGGCGGTAAATATAGGCTGAATTTGGTCCTATCCCCGTGCAATAGAGAATTTTTTTAATGTCCGGTAACAGGTTCATGGGCTCCATCTCCTTAAATTATAAATGTCATGCAGGCTGTAGTCGCAGCAGGTCTTTTTTGTTCCTGGCCTTCTGCATGAAAATAACCAGGGCTACCAGGGCCAGACCGGCCCCGTCGGTGATAAACGTCGGCCAGAAAAGAAGCAAGGTGCCGGCTGCCAGCAGCAGCCATTCGAAGATGTTTGTTTTGCGGATCAGATACAGCATGGTCAGGGCGGAAAAGGCAATGGTGCCAAGGACCGCCGAAAACATGGAGGAAAAGACCATCAGCGGAGACGGTTTCGTTTCCGCAATGATCGTATTGCTTTCTATACGCTGTCCCTTTGTTATCACAAGATCTTTTATGCTGCCGTCCTTATCAGCCACCACCTTTTTTATAGACTCCCCATCGAGCAGCATGGCAATTTCCTGCCCTTTTTTGAATTCCTGCCCTTTTTCAATTTTGATTTCAAGAACTGAAGCACCCATGATCTCATCGTCAATCTGGGGCCCTATAATTGGTTTACCCTCAAAAAGAATCTGCGGTGTGAAGGCAAAAAGCAGGGGTACAACATAGAGCAGCTTGGCAAACTTGAATGATGTCCAGCCCGTCTTCCATGGATCAGCACCGGCTATTGCGGCGCCGGCATAGGCAGCCACGCAGACCGGCGGCGTGATGTTGGAATCCTGGCTGAACCAGTAGACAATCATGTGGGCTGCAATAACAACCACTCCCATTTCCGCCAGAGGCGGTACTGCAAGAACCGCAGTAATGAGGTAGGCCGCTGTAACAGGGACACCCATACCAAGGATGAGTGAGGCGATGGCAACCAACCCCATGGCCAAGAGAAGATTACCATTAGCCAGTGAGATGATGATGTCTGAAAATTTAAGCCCGATCCCGGTCAGGGATATGGTGCCAACGATAATTCCGATCACGCCAAGGGTAGCGCCGATGATCAGGGTATTCCGGGCACCTGTCAAAATTGCTTCCCATATCTCCTTGGGACCCATCCGCGTTTCTTTTCGCACCCAGCTGATTCCGATGCAGGAAATCGTGGCCCAGAATGCGGAATATCCGGGAGAACGCCCCATGATCATCAAAATGGTAATGATCACCAGGGGCAGGGAAAAATACCATTCACGCTTCAGCACAACCGTCCAGTGATCCATGTTATCTTCGGTAAGTCCCTGGATATTGTGCTTCTTTGCCTCAAAGTGGATCATGCAGAACACGGAGAAGAAATAAAGCAGTGCCGGAAATACGGCGATCATCATGATATAAGCATAGGGGGTTTCCGTCAGTTCCGCCATCAGGAAGCCACCTGCTCCCATGATGGGGGGCATAAACATGCCGCCGATGGAGGCGGAGGGCTCTATGGCGCCCGCCACATGGGGTTTGAAACCGGCCCGTTTCATCAGCGGGATGGTAAAAGCGCCGGTGGACACGGTATTGGCAATGGCGCTTCCTGAGACTGAACCAAAGAGGCCTGAGGCGATGACTGCCACCTTGGCCGGACCGCCAACGGTTTTGCCGGCAAGTGCCATGGGCAGGTCAATGAAGAACTTTCCGGCACCGGATTTGTGAAGAAAGGCCCCGAAAAAGATAAACAGGATCACATAGGTGGCCAGAACATTCGCCATGACCCCGAAGACGCCGTTGGTTGACAGGTACAGCGCATTGCTCAGGCGCTCGAAGCCGAACCCCCGGTGGGCGATGACCTCAGGGAAATAGGGGCCGAAATAGGCATAACAGAGCATGAAGATGCCAATGAAGGTCATGGACCAGCCCAGGACCCTGCGGCAGATCTCCAGCGAAACAAGTACACCAATAATGCTGATCATGGCATCAAGCTCTGTTTCAGCACCGGCCCGGTAATTCAGGTTTTCAAATTCCCGGATCCAGTAAAAGATAACTCCTGCTGAGATCAAGGCCAGCAGGATGTCTGAGAGTGTAGGATTTCCCTCCCATTTTTCTGCCATTTTTTTATCTGCAGACAGCAGAACTGCAGAGATAATTACTGCGCCGAGGCCAAGGGCCCACAATTGAAATGCAGCAGAAATTGCCGCGCTTAAGCCCTCGTTGCGCCAGGCTTTATTGATCACCAGGAGGTGATCATGAAAGGCAACTGTATCCCCTCCGTAAAAAAAGAAAAGAGCAATGGCTGCTGAGATGATAAACCCGGTAAAAAGTGTAAGGGGTATGCGCATATAGAGTTTGCCGGCAGGATAGAGCAGAAATACCAGGACATAGGTGATAAAGACATAGACGCCGCGATGATACTGGGTCGCAACAGTGGTTATGCCTGCCGTGTAAAAATAAAAAATCACCATGGAAGCCCCTAGAAGGGCTGTGATCCAGTGCCATATTCCTATTGGCTTCCTGGCGCTTTTGGCATCCTTTTCGACGAGTTGCTTGAGTTTCTTCTGATCCTTTTTATCAATGCTCTGGATTTCCTTCTCGAGATCTTCAGACATATCCCACCCCTCGCCTATTTTAAAGGAATATGGGGCAGCACGCTTAGTCGCGGCTGCCCCGATCTTTCATATTAGATTATTTATTTTATTTCTGATTATCATGAATTGTCAAACCCTTTTCAGTCCAGAACTTCTGGGCGCCGGGATGAACCGGAGTAACTATACCCTGTAAGCCCTTATCCACTGACATGGCTTTGGCTGTGCTTTTTACCTTGACCATGTAGCCAAGACCTTCCTTGGAGTAAATATCCGCCAGGGCCTTGTATACAAAGTCATCCTTTACATGATCGCCGGCAACCCAAAGGGCTGAATCCTGAAAAGATTGAACGTCATCATTAACACCGCTGTAGGTGCCTGCCGGAATGATAAGCTGGGTATAGAAAGGATAGTCCTTAAAGAAACCACCTTCTCTGCCTGCCGTCACAACATCGAGAATCTTGATCTTGTTGCTGGCAGCTGCCTGGATAACAGAAGAGTTCGGAAAGCCTGCAAACACCCACATGGCGTCGATCAGGTTGTCACCCAGGGCAGCGGCGGCCTTAGAGTAGCCGATGAACTCAACCTTCATCTTGTCCCAGAGGCCCAGGGAGGTAAAATAGCGCTGGGCCGCTCCGGCAGCACCGGAACCCGGGCCGCCGACTGCGATACGTTTGCCTACAAGGTCTGCTACCTTGTTGATGCCGCTGTCAGCCTTGACAATAAGATGCGCGGGAGCACCGTAAAGATAGGCCATGGCCTTAACATTCTTGTACTGCCTTGTATCCTGGGTGAGTTTGCCGTTGCGGCCGAGATAGGTATCACCGGAATAAACGATACCGAAGTCTGCATCACCGGAGTTCACCCTCCGGAGGTTTTCAAGGGACCCGGCTGATGCCATGTTGGAGACCTCGAGATTCTCAATATTTTTGGACAGGCGGGTTGCAATACCGTTGGAAAAGTACTGAAAGGTTCCTCCTTCAGGGCCGCCTGAGAAGGCAAGCCGGTCCTTGGCCATTGCTGCCATTGGAGCAAGGGCGAGAGCAAATACCAAAGAAGCCACTACCAGAAAACTGAGTTTTTTAAACATAGTTCTGACCCTCCATAAACTGATTTTTTTATTTCCAGACCTTGCATTTCTGCCGGTCTAACTCGCCTGATGGTTTGAATAAAAGAGCTAGGAGTTTAAAAACTCCCTGACCATCAAACAACATTTACCAACTAAGTTAGATTTATTGCATACTGCCAGCCATTACCTGTAAAATCAATCCGGAGAATTCTGATTTTGTTGTCGGAAATTTTCTTACAACTAATAAAAAAAGCCGCTCCCGGTCAGGAAGCGGCTTTTCAATTAAACATCTGCTTTGCAACTCACAAATTATTCATGCCTTCTTATAGTCTTTCAAATCAATATCAATACCTTTTTCCTCGATATCGATATCCTGTTCAACAAGCTTTTCAATGTTAATATCATGCTCAACAATTGTTTTTAAGCTCGTTAACTGTCTAAGTTTGCTTTTGTCAGTCTTTTTATCAAGCTTTTTTATCTCAGCGGCAAGAAAATCACGGAATTCTTCCAGCTCCGCCTTGGAATTCTTGTCATAAAGCCTGTTGTTGATCTTCTTCAGCTTTTTGGAAAGAGTATCCAGTTCATCTTCCAGTTTTTCTATTTCCCGGTGCAGTTCAATCCATTCATCAATCAGCACCAATTCCTCTTTTGTAATCTCCATGACCTGATCCCGCTTTAAATTAGTTTAAAAATATTTACTCTTCACAGATAAACACAAGAAGAAAAGTCCTTAATTCATCCCAGCACAAGATGCCCTTTAATTTGGTGAAGCAGTAATTGCCCGGTCAGCATTTATAGCATACTTGGTCCGTTAATAAACAGATTTTTTCAAAAATCAAAATATTAAAAGGCTGCTTTTGCAATAAAAAAGGCAGCGCCGTTTCCGACCCTGCCTTTGCAAATTGTTATTATAAAAATTAATCCGGATATTACTTAATGTCTTGGAATATCAACCAATTCTGTGCTCAAAAAAGCACAATGGCTGGTCCCGGGGCGATGGCTGCCCTTATCTGCCTAAAGTTGGTTTATAAAAGCCAGCTTCATATATTTTACAGATATCCCGGGCAACCTTGCTCGAAATTCCAAGACATGTGAGCCTGCAATAGATATGCAGTGGATTCAGCTTATGCCGAATCCTGTCCAGAATTGTTGTGCTGTGTGTGATATCCATGGTTATAAAATGGCCCCAGTTTTTTCTTTTAATAGAAAATAATTGCCTCTGACCTTTATTTAAGCAATAAATGGGCCATTTCTCGATAAAATCAAAAAAGTTAATTATATTAGTATGTTGAATATATTGAGGCATTCTTCTAATCATTAATACCTGAGGAATTTGGGGATATGACCAGAAGATTGACGCTGAAATCACAAAAAAAGCAGCTGTCAGCTGTTAATGATAAGGACATTGGAAGTTATGCCCTTGGTCCCCATGGATGTGCAGCTGTTAATTAAACTTTTCAATGCAAAAACCTGGTTGGGATTGAGCTTGCCGAACTTGATCCCACACTCTCGCAAATCACTTAATTGTGAATCTGATCCCCTTTTTGCGTCAATTTTCCAGGCATACTCACAAGGGATATCAAATACCTGGCAATTGCTATCTACTATTAAATCGATTGAATGGATGGGTTTTCCATTGGGGGTCATTCTGAGTTCATGGGTATAATTAACACCACCCAGTGAAATATCATTGATCAATCCGATCCTTACAGGTTCATCGGAGTTGAGAACACCGATAACAATGTTTTGCACACTTGCACGTTCATGGAGCCTTCTGTCTTTAAAATCTTTACTATCTTGCACGAATCTGGTCCTTAAAAGATTTTATTATGGGCGCCTCTACGATCAATTTTTGAAGAAAGCTGTAAGCCTTTTACTTCTTGCTTATGACAACTATTTAAAACCACACAACAATCTTACTTTCAGTATGCAAAAATTAAACCTTTTTGAGATGTTATTGATAAATTGAATCATTACGGCTAATTAAAATTAAATAGTCTTTTAGTGAAAACCGTTTATAACTATATTTTCCAGAAATGAGACTCCGGGAACACGGAAAATTCCGGAATATTGGAAGGTTGAACAATATAAAAATAGCACCAGCAATGTCAGTATGGGTGCAGATTTATTACTCAATGTTAATTTCTTGACGCATCCGGCGTGAAATACGATGACCGCCAGATAGGATTAGCTTAGCAATAACACTATAACCTTTCCAGGCTAAACAAATTAAGGCATTCCCAGAGAAATCAAGTCTCTACAAGTTTGCTCTGAAAGGCAAAACGTGAAAGTTCCGCGTTATTGCGCAGGTTCAATTTTTTCAACAGCCTTAAACGATAAGTGTCCACAGTCTTTGTGCTGATCCCGTATGCTTCGGCAATTTCATGGTTGGTATGGCCCATGGCCAACCTTCTCAGTACCTGCAGTTCCCGATTTGACAGTGAATCAAGCGTGGACTTACCTGCAGCCCCCTTGGCAATTCTTAAGGCAAGAGCTTCACTTGCCTCAGCTGTCAGGTAGCGGTAGCCGCTTGCTACCTGGTGGATAGCTTTTACAATGTGCTCGGGCGCAGAACGCTTGGTGACATAACCCATGGCTCCAGCCTCGATGGCACGCACGACATACTGTTCCTCCTCATGCATGGTGAGCATGATAACAGGCAGACTGGGAAGGTAAATCTTGAGTTGAGTAATCACTTCCAGGCCGTCAAGCCCGGGCATGGATATGTCAATTACCGCCACATCAGGACTTTTCTCCCTGGCAAGCCTGATGGCGGTTTTGCCGTCATCCGCTTCAGCTATAACCTCAATATCCTCACTTTCCTCAATAATGCGGCGCAGACCGGCCCGCACTATGGAGTGGTCATCTGCAAGAAGCACCTTAATCATCCTGCCACCTTAGTCTCCTGGCTGATCGGGACCTTAAACAATACATGGCAGCCCCTACCTGTTTCAGACATAACCTCAAGATTACCCCCTGCAAGCATTGCCCTTTCCCGCATGCCAGCTATGCCTACACCTTCAAAACCCGCCAATTCCGAGGTTTCTAAGCCTTTCCCATCATCCCTGACGGAAAGGCTTAGCAAATTATTCTCCGTCTTCAATACAACAGACACACGGCTTGCTTCTGCATATCTGGCCACATTGGTAATGGCCTCCTGACAAATCCTGTATGCTGCTGTAGCAACTGTTTCATGCAAATCCGGTACATCCGTATGTTCAAAGACACAGGTGATGCCACTCCGGTTCTCAAAATCGCTGGTCAGCCATTCCAGTGCATCTACAAGTCCCAGGTCATCCAGGACCCCCGGGCGCAGCCGAATAGCAATGGAACGAATATCTTTAATGGTTTTATCGATCAGGTCACACATTGTCAAGGCACGCTCAGCAATTTCAGGATCGCTGCCTTTCAGCCGTTCCTGCATCCAGACGGCATCCATGCGCAAGGCGGTAAGCACCTGGCCCAACTCATCATGGAGTTCCCGCGCAATGGCGGCGCGCTCTTTTTCCTGGCTGGCCATGATCTTGCCTGAAAGACGCCGTAACTGGTCCTGCGCCTTCTTGACAGCAGTTATGTCAGTTGATATACCGCACACCCCATTAACGGCGCCTGCTTCATCATATACCGGAAACTTGACTGAAAGGTAAGTGTGGACTGCACTATTATGTTGCACCTGTTCTTCAACCTGCATTGATTTGCCTTCCTGCAGGACCAGGAGATCATTTCTGCGAAATTCATCGGCAACTTCTTTTGATACAATTTCATAATCGGTCTTGCCGCGGACTTCTTCGTTGCTGACTCCGAACAGCTCTTCAAATCTTGAGTTGACCAGGACATACCTGCCTTCCCTGTCCTTGACGTAGACCACATCCGGGGTATATTTCAAAATGTTGGTAATCTCCCTGGTGCGAATGCTGACCTGCCTTTCCAGGTCCCTGGAATAATTTGCAAGCTCTTCCTTTGCCTTCCTGAGCGCCTCAAGTGCCCTGTTTCGCTCTGTTACATCAATGGAAACGGCAAGCGTCCGTACAATATCACCTTTTTCATCCCGGTCGCCTATGGCTGAAAGAAGGATGTCTATGACCTGCCCATTTTTTTTGGTAACCCGGTAGGGAACATCCGTACAGTACCCCTTTTTGAAAAACTCCGGGAATACAACTTCTTCAGCATACTTTCTCGATTCTTCCGTAAAATAATCAGTCAGCTTTCTGCCAATAACCTCCTGTTCACTGTAACCGAGCATTTCACTCCAGTAATTGCTGATGCTGACAATCTCCCCTTTCCTGTTGATGGAGTGGAGCATGGCCGGAGTATTATGATACAAGGAACGATAACGTGCATCGCTCTCCCGTAGAGCCTCCTCTGCCGCCTTGCGCTGCCTTATCTCAAGGCTTGCCTGACGGTACAGCATGAACACGGATAGGCACATGACAACAAAAAGGGCCAGAACAATGGGGCGGACAAAAACGACCAGAGGTTTGAAGGCTTTTTGGGTAATTTTCTGCATATCCAGGAGATGATTGACCTTCCACCCTGGATAGTTGTCCATTTCGATCTGATGATGCAGGTACTTTTGGCCGACTCTGTCTACAACATACTCCTGGTCAGTTATTTCCAGGCCGACCCAATCCCATGGTCCTGAACCAAACTGGCGTGAAGCGGCAATTTCAGAGGCTGTTTCCTGCGGGATCAACCAGGCTGTTTTGTACAGCCAATTTGGCTGGTTTGAAATGAAAATTATACCATTGGGGTCGGTTACCATGACAATTTCATCATTGGTAAAGCCGATTTCACGCTCAATCATCTCAATGGAACCTTTTATCACAACGATGCCGTCAGGAGATTCTTTGCCGTAACCATAGACGGGATAGCTGAAATACACTCCCCTTTTACCCGAAGTTGTACCAACAGCAAGATAACTTGCAGCCTGTCCCCTGATCGCCATCTGGAAATAGGGGCGGAATGAAAAATTCTGCCCCACGAAGCTGTCAGGATCATTACGGTTGCTGGAAGCAACCGTGTTGCCTTTGTTATCCATGAGGTAACAGACATCTGCCTTGAGGGTGTTTCTGAAACGGTCAAGGATGCGGTTGACTTCTGCAAGTGCTTCCTGGCCTTGACTGCTCAGCAACTCCTGGAGTTGCTCCATGCCGGCAAGGATCCGCACCGGCTTATTATATTCGGATAGAAGCAAACTCAGGTTCTTATTGATGCGCTCCAGGCGGATGATTGTTTCACTTTCAGCTTCTCTGAAAGCGCCTTCCTTAAAGGAAGTGTAATAAAAATATCCTCCGGCAGAAGCAAAAACAAATACCATGAGCGAGAGTATGAATAAAATCAAACGGAGTTTCATATCTGATCTTTCTTCAGCTTAACGGCACAGCTAAGCTGGAACCGTTCCATTGACATACCCATATTATACAGGGACAAGAGGGAGGTATCGGGGTTCCCAGCGCATTTTCTCTATCAGTGTCTTCAGGCGCTCGGGATCATTGTTATGTTTAAATCTGCTGAATGCACATGGACCGCTGACACCATCCCGGATGGCTGATAATCCTACTGCAAGAGCAACACTGTCACTGACTTCCTTGAGTTTTTCCACGCGTGGCATAAGTATACCGGCATCCAGATCCTCCTGGGAAACCAGTTCTGCAACAGCCTTCGCTCCTGCTGTAAAAAATGACGGCAGCACCTCCTTTGCCCCTGATGCCAAGGTCCCGAGCCCTACTCCTGGGAAGATAAAGACATTATTGCATTGGCCAATCCGTATTTTCTTCCTGTTCAGTTCTACCGGAGGAAACGGGCTGCCTGTGGCAACCAGGGCCTTGCCGGAAGTCCATTTATAAATGTCATTAGGCAGGGCCTCGGTCTTTTCCGTAGGATTGGAAAGGGGCAGTATAACCGGGCGTTCACAGTTTGCTGCCATGGCCTTAACCACCTCGCGGGTAAAACAGCCGGCCTGACCGGATGTGCCTATCAAGACTGTAACACCTGCATGCTTCACGGCTTCAAGCAGCGCATTTTCACCCGGCTCCTGCAGCCAATTCATTTCTACAGGGTTCTTGGCATATTTTGCCTTATATGGTTCAACCATCCTGTCCGAAGTGACAACCCCACGGCTGTCAAGGGTGAATATTTTTCGTCTGGCCTCATTTTCCCGCAAACCGTGCTCGATCAGTGCCGCTTCTATCTGCTCCGCTATGCCGATGCCGCCGGCACCGGCACCATGGACAAGATAGACCTGGTCTTCGATCTTCTCCCCTTTTATCCGCATGGCTGCAAAAATGGCCGCCAGTGTTACCGCGCCGGTACCCTGGATATCATCATTGAATGAAATAAGATCGTGCAGATAGGCATCCCTAACCGCGAAGGCATTCTGCTTGGAAAAATCCTCCCACTGGCAGAGGGCATGCGGGAAGACCGTTTTGAAGGCTTTGGCAAACTGCTGCATGAACTTGACATATTCGGAGCCGGTCAATCTGCGATGTCGCCACCCCAAGTATTCCTCGTTATCCAGTAAATCCTGGTTGTTAGTCCCGACGTCTAAGGATATCGGCAGGCAATGCCACGGAGCAATGCCTGCCCCCTGGGTATAGAGCATCAGTTTTCCAAGGCAAATCGCTATACCACCGGCGCCCTGGTCGCCTATACCCAAAATTCCCTGATTGTCGGTCACCACAGCAACCCGGATATCCCGATGACCATAACGGCGGAGTATCTCCTCTGCGTTGCCAATGTTCCCCGGATAGATATGAACCCCGTTGGCGGTCCGGAACATGGAGGAATATTGCTGGCAGGCAAGGCCAACGGTCGGGGTGTAGATTATTTCCATGAAACGGGGGATATCAGTGGCAATAACAGCATGGGCAAGGGTTGCATTACGGTCAAACAGTGAGCGCATATAGATATAGCGCTCGATATCATCTTCCTTTTTCAGAACCTTTTTCAGGCTGTTTTTCACCTGCTGCACCAACGGTCTAACTGCCGGCGGCAAGCCGCCGTCCAAACCAAGCCCCTTCCTTTCGGTTTCTGAAAATGCGGTACCCTTGTTGACATAATTATTGCCATGCACCACGACACCGCGTGCATTAACCCTTATTTCTATTGTATTGCCATATTCGTCATAGACAAATTTATTATTTATAGCAGGCATCAGATTTTCCTCCAAACCAGGCAGATATCTTGAATTTCTAACTTATTTTTACTGTGCCGTTTAACATACTGCAGCAAAATCGGAAACTTAAAAATTCCCGGCCTGTTTGTGCAAACCCATAAGTTTTCGAAAAACCATCGACAAAATCCAATGATTTCGATAAGATTTAATATACTGGCTGGCAACCAACTCAAAAACACATTCGCACGAAGGTTTAGTGATGCCCAAACGGAGAACAAATAACAGTTTGGTCCCTGATCATCCCCCCCCCCATGATTCATACTGGAAGATAAAAAAGAAACTGGATAAGGAGGGGAAGAAACTTTTTGTGCAGAAAATTTTTGCAGACTGGTGCAAGGCCTGCGGTATCTGTATCGCTTTCTGTCCAGCAGATGTTTTTGAGAAAAGTGAAAGCGGCATACCGATCATAAAAGACCCTGATGCCTGCACCGGCTGCAGATTTTGTGAATTCCACTGCCCTGATTTTGCCATATCAATACATGAACGGTACCCTGACCGGAGAAAGAAAAATGGCGCCTGAGCAGCACGGCAGAAAATTTCTGCTGCAGGGAAATGAAGCCATGGTCGAAGGTGCCATAGCAGCGGGTTGCCGTTTCTTTGCCGGCTATCCTATAACGCCTGCTTCAGAAATAAGCGAACGTATGTCCTACCGCCTACCCCAGGTGGACGGTACCTTTATCCAGATGGAAGATGAAATTGCCAGTTTAGGTGCCGTGATCGGCGCCTCGCTGGCAGGGGTCAAAAGTATGACGGCTACCAGCGGCCCCGGATTCTCACTCATGCAGGAAAACCTCGGCTATGCCTGTATGACTGAAGTACCCTGTGTTGTAGTCAATGTCATGCGCGGCGGGCCCAGCACCGGCCTGCCAACCAGCCCGGCCCAGGGTGATGTCCTTCAGGCCCGTTGGGGAACCCACGGCGACCATCCCGTTATTGTTCTTTCAGTTTCATCGGTCAGTGAGTGTTTTTCAATCATCGTCACAGCCTTCAACCTCTCAGAAAAATACCGGGTGCCGGTGGTGGTACTTTCCGACGAGGTGGTGGCTCATTCCAGGGAAACCTTCACCATCCCGGCTGCCGATTCCTTTGAAGTAGTGGACCGGATTGTCCCCAATGTCCCGCCTGAATGGTACAAACCCTATGAAGACAACAGCCGCGGCGTGCCTCCCATGGCACCCATTGGCGACGGCTACCGGCATCATGTTACCGGTTTGGTGCATGATCCCCAGGGCTTTCCCACCGAAAGACCAGAGGAGATAGAAGCTTTCATTAAACGGCAGTTCAGAAAAATAACCAATGGCTTCTTTGAGATCCAGATAACCAAAAAAATTAACATTGAAGATGCTGAAGTCGTGGTGATCGCCTATGGCTCGGTTGCCCGGTCAGCCCGCCGTGCTTTGGCCATGGCCCGCGCCCAGGGGATCAATGCGGGTCTCATCCAGCTTGTAACCCTCTTTCCATTTCCCAAAACTACGGTGGTGAACGTTATGCGCCAGTGCCGTGCGGTCCTGGTCCCTGAAATGAATATGGGCCAGATCAGCCGTGAGGTGAAACGGGTGAATACCGGTTTGACAGAGGTCTTTAAATATAACCGCATCGACGGGCAGCTTATTACCCCTCTTGAGATCTTCGAGGAAATTCAAAAAATATAAGGTGCACGAGTTATGATGGTAACTTCCAAGCAATACTGCAAAACGGGAGATAAAGCATGTTTTCAGGTATGACTGAGTTGCGGCAAAAGTACCTGCGCCACCACAAAAAATTTCCCCATGTATGGTGTCCGGGCTGTGGCAACGGTATCATTTTAGGCGCCTTTATCCGTGCCATTGAAAGGCTCGACCTGGAAAAAGATGACATAGTTCTTGCTTCCGGCATAGGCTGCTCGGGCCGCATGCCCACCTATGTGGATTTCAACACTTTGCATACCACACATGGCAGAGCCCTGACCTTTGCTACAGGTATCAAGCTTGCCAGGCCGTCCATCAAGGTAATTGTTGTCATGGGTGACGGGGATGCCGCAGCTATCGGCGGCAACCATTTCATCCATGCAGCAAGGCGCAACATTGACCTCACGGCCATCATCATCAATAACCAGATATACGGGATGACCGGAGGTCAGGCTTCGCCAACTACCCCCTATGGAGCCCACTCTACCACTTCAGCCTTTTCCAATATTGAACATGCCTTTTCCATCGCTGAGCTGGCCGTTGCCGCCGGGGCAAGTTTTGTGGCCCGGGGAACGGTATATCATGCCGTGCAGCTGGACAAGCTTATTGAGAAAGGCATCAGCAAGAATGGTTTCAGCGTTGTCGAGGTCATGTCCAACTGCCATGTCCAGTTCGGCCGGCGCAACAGGATGGGTGACCCGGTAGCCATGCTCAACTGGTTGAAAGACCACGCCGTATCCAGGGACAACGGCTCCAGTATGCCGCCGGATTCACTTGAAGACATGTTTTCCATAGGTATCCTGGCAGACGTGGATAAACCCGACTATATCGAGGAATACAGAAAAATCAGGGGAAAGGCTAAAAAAAGAGGCTGATTGCATGGATGTTGAACGTTTCGAGATACGGCTGTGCGGTTCAGGGGGCCAGGGAATCATCCTGGCTTCCATTATCCTGGCTGAAGCAGCCGGCATCATCGACGGATACAACGTAAGCCAGACACAAAGCTACGGTCCTGAAGCGCGCGGCGGCAGATGCAAGGCTGAAGTAGTCATCAGCAGCAAGCCGATCGATTACCCGAAGGCACTGCAGCTTGACATGATGCTGGCCATGAACCAGGCCTCCTGTGATGCATATTGTTATGATTTCAAGCCCAACGGCTTGCTGCTTGTTGACTCAGGTCTTGTCGACCAGGTCCCCACCAGCCGGGTAGTTGCCCTTCCCTTTACATCAATTGCCAGGGAGATGGCCGGCATGGACCTGGTTGCCAATATAGTCGCCCTGGGTGCCTTGGGCCATTTCTGTCCACTGCTGTCCCATAAAAGCTTGGAAGCTGCTCTATCAGCCAGGGTTCCCCAGGAAACCATAAAGATAAACAGGAAAGCCCTGCAGGCAGGCAACAAGGCTGCGGGAAAATTCAACCTCGACAGCCTGCCGCGTTCTATCACTCCCGAAGAAGAAGAGGAAATCTGAAACTTATAACCTGAGACGCGGAAGCAGATGAAGCCTGACACTAGTTTAATGATTGATGATCTGGACAGTAGCTTCAAAGTTTTTCACGAGCTCATGGTGCATAAAATACGTGAGATTCTCTTGATTCTGAGCCCTTATGATGCCTTTATCATGGAAGAGGACACCAGCCTCTCCACCCGCATCATGAATGAATACCGAGGTTTGAACCTGAGCAAGCCGCCGCGCCTTACCAGCGCTGCCAATGCTGAAGAGGCTTTAGAGCTGGTGCGCCATAAAAAATTCGACCTGGTCATTACCCTGCCGCAGGTAGGCGGGATAGACTGCAACTCCTTAGGTCTCAAGATAAAAGAAATTTCGCCGCACATGCCTGTTATCTTGCTGGCCCACAGTCTCAAGGCAATTTCCCCTTACCTGGACAAGGAAAAGTGCTCCGGCATCGACAACTTCTATATCTGGTCCGCCGATCCAGCTCTCCTTCTGGCCCTGATAAAAAACCTAGAAGACCATCGCAATGTATCCAAAGACACCAAACTGGCCATGGTCCGTGTTCTGGTTCTTGTTGAGGATTCACCCCTTTATAAGTCTTTTTTCCTGCCGCTGCTCTATAAAGAAGTCGTGGCCCAGACCCAGGCGATCATGAATGAAAGCCTCAACGAAGAACATAGACTTTTAAAGATGCGGGCCAGGCCCAAGATCCTGGTCGCTGAAAATTATGAAGAAGCGCTGCAGATGTTTCGCAAGTATAAAAACTTCGTTTTTGGCATCTTTGCCGACACCCGTTTTCCCAGAAATGGCAGTTTGGACGACGAGGCGGGAATAAAATTGCTCAGACATATCCGCAGAGAAATACCGGATATTCCCCTGCTGCTGCTTAGTTCCGAACCGGGCAATGAGAAAAAAGCTGTGGCCATACCTGCAGCTTTTATTGATAAGAACTCGGAGACCCTTGCCGAGGAGATCCACCAATTTTTTCTTGAACATCTCGGTTTTGGAGATTTTGTTTTCCATATGCCGGATGGCAGGGAGGTGGAACGGGCATCCAATCTCCACTCTTTTGAAAAAAAACTGGCAACCATCCCGGATGAATGTCTTCTGTTCCATGCAAAAAACAATCATTTCTCCAACTGGATCATGGCCCGGTCAGAAGTAGGGCTTGCATCTCTGATGCACAAGAATCGCATGCAGCAGTTTAAAAATATCAGCACCCTGCGGCAGGGCCTCATCAACCAGATTCATAACCTGCGCAGGTACAGGGAACATGGTGTAGTTGCCCATTTTACAGAGCACGATTTTGACGCCGATGTCATGCATTTTATCAAGATCGGACACGGCTCAATGGGAGGCAAAGCACTGGGGCTGGCGTTTATGGATTCACAACTTAAAAAAAATAGCTGGCTACTTGAAAAATACCCCCAACTTAACATTACCATACCACCGACCCTGGTTATCACCACCGAAGGGTTTCATGCCTTTATGCAGTTGAATAATCTTTTTATTGATTTTGGAGAAACAAGCGATGACGGGATAGCTGCCATTTTTCTTAAGGCAGCCATGCCGGCCTGGCTTGAGAACCAGCTTGGCATATTCCTGCACCAGGTGCATGAACCACTGAGCGTCCGCTCCTCAAGCCTGCTTGAAGACGCATTATACACACCCTTTGCCGGACTTTTTGAAACCTATATGCTGCCTAACAATAATGCTGATCATAAAGTCCGCCTGCAGCAACTGGTTAAGTCGATAAAGCTTGTTTTTGCCTCAACCTTCTACGCCGGACCTCGTGCCTTTTCCTCAGAAACAGACAGGCACGCATCAAGCCCTGACAGCATGGCCGTTATTATTCAAATATTAGCTGGTAAGCCATATGGTGATTATTTCTACCCGGCAATTTCAGGCATAGTGAAATCATACAACTATTATCCTGTAGGAAAGATGAAAGCTGCTGACGGTATTGCGCAAATTGCTTTGGGGTTTGGTAAAACAGTGGTTGATGGTGAAAAATGCCTTGTCTTTTCGCCCCGCTATCCAGAAAACCTACCCCAGTTTGCAAACGTCGACGATATGCTGTCTAGTTCACAGCAGACCTTTTATGCCTTATATACCAAAATGCACCCTGAAGAATTGGACTTCCGCCAGTCTAATCTGGTTAAACGGGAAATAAACGAGGCGGAAAAAGAGCCCCCCGTTCAGGTCCTGACAAGCACATATTCCCCAGAGGAACACATCGTGCGGGACAGTTTTGGTAAAGGCCCGAAGGTTGTTACTTTTGCCAGAATCCTGAAGCACCGGATGCTGCCCTTAGCTGATCTGCTGCAGGATCTTTTGGAGTTAGGCAATAAAGGAATGAGCTGTGATATTGAGATCGAATTTGCCATTGACCTTGGCAGCGGTGATGAAACAAGCAGGTTTCATTTCCTGCAGATCCGCCCCATGACTGCCGGCAACGACAAATATCAAGTTGTAATTGACCGGACTGAGATCGATAAGGCTTTCTGCTATTCCACCAAACCTCTGGGGCATGGGGTCAATGATAAAATTGCTGATATTGTTTATGTAAAGCCTGAAACATTCAATATCAAGGATACTAGGAAAATTAGCCAGGAAATCAGCCGGATAAATGCCAAGCTTATAAAAGAGCAAAAAGCCTACCTTCTTGTTGGACCGGGAAGATGGGGTTCCGCTGATCCTTTGCTGGGCATCCCTGTAAGATGGGAGGATATTTCCGGCGTAGCAGCAATGGTTGAACTGCGCAATAACCAGCTCTCTGCCGAAGATTCCCAGGGCTCCCACTTCTTCCAGAATATTACAGCCATGGGCATCAAATATTTGACTGTCACTGAAAATGATACAAAGCATACCGATTTTATGAAATGGCAATGGCTCGCAGCGCACCCGGCAACCGATGACACGCAACACTTAAGACATGTGCGCCTGCCGCTGCCTTTTATTATCAAAGTCGACAATACAACATCACAATGCGTTATGTATGAACAGGGATGATACAAAGTTCTATGAATTATTCTGAAGTGCAGGAGCAGAATCCATGGATGATTTTATACAAAAGATCAAGGATAAGGATCCCGGAGAAAAGGAATTCCACCAGGCGGTAGCAGAGGTACTTGAGTCAGTAAAGCCTGTCTTGGAAAGAAATCCGGAATACCGCCGAGCAGCGGTTTTGGAAAGAATTGTTGAGCCGGAGCGCGTTATACTGTTCAGGGTGCCTTGGATGGATGATGAGGGGCAGGTCCATGTCAACCGGGGTTTCCGGGTAGAGATGAACAGCTCCATCGGACCTTACAAGGGTGGCCTGCGCTTCCATCCATCGGTCAACCTAAACATCATGAAATTTCTCGCCTTTGAACAGGTTTTTAAAAACAGCCTCACAACCCTGGGACTGGGCGGAGCCAAAGGTGGATCGGATTTCAACCCCAAGGGAAAATCGGATAATGAGATCATGCGGTTCTGCCAAAGTTTTATGGCTGAGTTGTTTCGGCACATCGGCCCCCATACCGATATACCTGCCGGTGATATCGGTGTCGGAACTCGTGAGATCGGGTATCTTTTCGGTATGTACAGAAAACTGAAAAACGAATTTTCAGGAGTGCTGACCGGTAAAAGCCTGAATTGGGGCGGTAGCCTGGTCAGGCCCGAGGCCACCGGCTATGGCTGTGTTTATTTTGCAGCAGAGATGCTTGCCACCCGCAATGAAAACCTGGAAGGCAAAACCTGCCTGATAACAGGCAGCGGCAATGTGGCCCAGTTTACTGCAGAAAAAATACTGCACTTGGGCGGCAAGGTTGTCACCCTTTCAGATTCATCCGGTTATATTTTTGATGAACAGGGCATTGATGCGGAAAAACTTGAATTTGTAAAACATATAAAAAATATGAGACGTGACCGTATTGCCCGATATGTGGAAAAATATCCTCAGGCACAATATTTCCAGGCAGATCCCCAGCCGGAACATAATCCTCTCTGGAACCATACGGCAGACTGTGCTTTTCCCTGTGCCACTGAAAACGAAATTCAGCAAAAAGATGCACAAAACTTGATCCGCAACGGAGTGCAGCTGATCTGTGAAGGAGCCAACATGCCAGCGACTCCGGAAGCTGTGGACATTTTCATCGAGAGCGGGGTGCTTTACGGGCCCGCCATAGCTGCCAATGCCGGCGGTGTCGCCGTATCTGGTTTAGAAATGGCCCAGAATTCCATGCGTTTGAACTGGCCCGTTGAAGAGGTCAACAGCCGGCTGAAAATTATTATGAAATCAATCCATCAGACCTGCCTGGATGCGGCGGCAGAATACGGTGAACCTGGCAGCTATTTGACCGGTGCCAATATCGCAGGTTTTGTCAAAGTAGTTAACGCCATGCTGGATCAGGGGCTGGTTTAAATATCTTAGGGGTGATTTTACAAATTACAGCTTAATAATCATGTTCACTGGTTATGCTGGACTCTTTTAAGGTAAATGGCTATATTTGCCATGGGAAAGCATCCATATGGTGCTCAAGAAGCACCAGTCTTAAAAAAATCATCCGCTTTGATCGGGCCTTCACTTTTCCCCTTCTTCAACATGGAACAGATTAACCAGCCATTACGAAAGCATATCATAATCCCTCTACTGTTCAGCCTTTTCATAATGCTGGCAGCTTCTGTTGCCAGTGTTTTTCTGATCCAGCGTCTGCATATGATTGATATCATCAAGTCCAATGCTAACGGTGTGGAGCAGCTCTTCCCCACGCTGCTTGAAATGGAATCCTCCCTGCTGGCAGCCCAGATTGACCTCCTCAAAAAGGACAAAGGCCTCCAAGAGACATGGTTGAGCCGCGACAAAGCAGCTCTCCTTAATGCATCTTCCCCCCTTTTTTCTGAAATCAATGCCAAGTATAACATTACCCATTTCTATTATATCGATCTCGACAGAAACTGTTTTCTGCGTGTGCACAATCCTGAACTTTTTGGTGATTACATCAACCGGGTAACTTTGAATGAAGCTGCCCGCAATGGAGCCACCAGCAACGGCATAGAACTTGGCCCTCTGGGCACCTTTACTCTCAGGGTTGTGCATCCCTGGTTTATCGACGGAATCCTGACCGGTTACATAGAACTTGGCAAAGAAATTCTTCATATCGCACCTTTGATAAAACGCAGTCTTGGCGTGGATCTCATCTTTACCATTAATAAAACGCGCCTGAACCGTTCTGACTGGGAAGAAGGCATGCGCATGTTAGGCAGGGAGGCAGATTGGAATTTATTCCCTGATTCAGTGGTAATTGATTCAACAAATGAAAACATTCCGCAACATATAGGCTATCGGCTTTCTTTGTTGCACAGAGATCATGCCGGGGACATCCTGGAATTATCTGCAAAGAATTCCAAACTCAGGGCCATGTTTGTACCCCTCATTGATGCTGGGGCAAGAGATGTGGGAGATATCATTGTTATTTCAGACGTCACAGAACTTATATACCAACTGAATATGATCACCCTATCAATACTGGTCCTCTTTCTCCTCATTGGGGGGATACTCCTGGCTTTCATGTATTTCTTTCTCATAAGGACGGAGAATACCATGAGCTCTATACAGGATAAGCTTGTTGATGAAATCGAAGAGCGTAAACAGACAGAAGAAGAATTGAAGCACCACCGTGACAATCTTGAACTGCTGGTCCAGGAGCGCACCCATGAGTTAAATAACTCTTTAAGCAGCCTGAAAATTGAGGTTGAAGAAAGAAGGTTGGCTGAAGAAGCCCTGCGTTTAAGCGAGGCCCAGTTCAGGAGTGTCTTTGAAGATTCGGCTCTGGGCATTACTATATCTGATACCAATGGTCATATCTTGAAATGCAACACCGCCTACCAAAAAATGCTGGGCTACAGTGAAGAAGAACTCAAGAGTATGACATTTTCCGCCCTCACCCATTCTGAAGATGTTGAAAAGCATATGGGTCTGTATCGTGAACTATTAGCCGGTAAGCGGGACTTTTTCACGGCTGAAAAACGATATATCAGCAAAGATGGCCGGGTGGTCTGGGGACAGTTGACCGTATCCCTTGTACGTGATCAGGCAGGCAAACCACTTTTTGTCATAGGCTTAATTGAAAATATCGGCGAGCGCAAACTTCTGGAAATAGAACGCCTCAAAGCCGGCAAACTAGAGTCAATCGGTTTATTGGCAGGGGGCATTGCTCATGATTTCAATAATCTTTTAACAGCCATAATCGGTAATATTGCCCTGGCTAAAAACTATATAGACCCCCAGAATAAGGCGTCGATCAGGCTGCAGCAGGCGGAAAAAGCCCTTTTTCGCTCCAAGGACCTTACCCAGCAGTTGCTGACATTTTCCAAGGGCGGCGACCCGGTTAAAAGGTCTGTTGCAATTGCAGATGTGATCCGGGAATCGGCATCCTTTGCCCTGCGGGGTGCCAATGTCAAATGCACTTTTGATATTGCAGATAACCTCTGGCAAATCCTTGTGGACAGAAGTCAATTCAGTCAGGTCATCCAGAACCTGGTGATCAATGCCGATCATGCTATGCCCGAGGGCGGTACGATTGCAATTTCAGCCCAGAATATTGCAGTGGCTCCAGCAAACGGAATGCATATTCCTGAAGGCAACTATGTAAAAATTTCGATACAGGATAATGGTCCGGGCATTCCACCGGACAATCTGCCAAAAATATTCGATCCCTATTTTACCACCAAAAATGAAGGCAGCGGCCTTGGCCTTTCAATAGTCCATTCCGTTGTTCACAACCATGGCGGTTTCATTGAAATCGATTCACTGCCTAATAAAGGCACAACTTTTCATATATATTTCCCTGCTTCCCTGAAGAAAGACTGGCAGAAAGAATCTGGAAAATCCAAGGTATTCAGAGGCAGCGGTAAGATTCTTGTCATGGATGATGAGGAAATGATACGTGATTTTGTCAAAGAGCTGCTCGAATCTCTGGGATATGATGTGGAGCTTGCCAGTGAAGGAAGTGAAGCAGTCAGAATGTTTCAGATTGCCAGGGACACGGGAGAACCTTTTGCTGCTGTTTTTATGGACATTACTGTACCAGGCGGCATGGGAGGCAAGGAGGCAATAAAAGAACTCCTTGCCATTGATCCGGATGTAAAAGCAATTGTATCAAGCGGTTACGCCCAGGACCCAATAATGTCAAACTATAAGCAATACGGATTTGCCGGCGTGGTGCCAAAGCCATACAATCTTGAAGAGATGAGCAGGGAGCTCCACAAGGTGCTGGCCGGGTGACAAAGGAGAGGCGGGGGATAAAATCCTGCTTTGCTTTTCCCAAATTATAATCACACCAGCACCCCAATACTCCAGTGCTGCTCACCCTTCCGGGGTAAAAAAGCGCAAGCGCAAGGCATTGGTCACGACCGAAACCGAACTCATTGCCATGGCGCCCCCTGCTATCATAGGGTTTAAGGTAGGGCCGCCAAAGATATAAAGCAGGCCGGCGGCAACAGGGATGCCCACGACATTGTAAGCAAAGGCCCAGAAAAGATTCTGTTTGATATTGCGCATTGTCGCCCTGCTAAGTGCCAGGGCTGTTAGCACTCCACCGAGTTCGCCCTTCATCA
>Ga0209536_100002272_pt1 | contig 31236 bp, 32 predicted proteins | sample DeeMarSeWOR28_12_FD_187461 | JGI IMG/M metagenome (GOLD analysis project Ga0209536, IMG submission 187461) | Marine sediment microbial communities from White Oak River estuary, North Carolina - WOR-2-8_12 (SPAdes) (version 2) | ecosystem: Environmental > Aquatic > Marine > Intertidal zone >... | reverse complement strand
AGTCTACATTGCTGTTGATTATTACGGGGTTACCGAGCGTTATGGTGACCCCATCACGCGCGATATCGTCATCGGTCTGATCCTGTTGGTGTTGCTGCTGGAAGCCGCCCGTCGTGTTATCGGCCCGGCGCTGTCGGTGATTGCCCTTTTTTTCTGCATTTACGCCTTTTTCGGGCCCTACATGCCGGATATCATTGCCTTTAAAGGGGTTTCCCTGAGTCGATTTATGGGGCAGATCACTATGTCCACCGAGGGCATCTATGGAATTCCTCTGGACGTATCTGCCACCATTGTTTTTCTGTTTGTACTTTTCGGTGCCATGTTGGAGAAGGCGGGTGCCGGCCGCTATTTTATCCAGCTGGCCTTGAGCCTTTTGGGCGGTTTCAAGGGCGGACCAGCCAAGGCGGCTATCATGGGCAGCGGGCTGACGGGCTTGGTGTCCGGCTCCAGTATCGCCAATATCGTTACCACCGGGACGTTTACCATTCCGCTCATGAAAAAAGTGGGCTATCCGGCGAAAAAGGCAGCCGCAGTCGAGGTTGCTGCCAGCACAGACGGTCAGCTGGCGCCACCTATTATGGGGGCCGCCGCCTTTATCATTGCCGAATACGTAAACGTTCCCTATGTCGCGGTGATCAAGGCCGCGGCTATTCCGGCCTTTGCTTCCTACGCTGCCCTATTTTATATCACCCATATTGAAGCGTCCAAATTGGGGCTTCGGGGCCTATCCCGTGCCGAATTACCTCAATTTTTTAAAACCCTTATGAGTGGCGTGCATTTTCTCGTTCCCCTGTGTATGTTGCTGTATGAACTGATTGTTGTTCGTCATTCGCCGGAGCTGGCGGCGTTCAATGCGATCTGGGTGATGGCTATCATTATGCTGTTTCAGAATCCGGTAAAAGCGTATTTGAATAAGGAGCCCATCGGCCCGGCTTTTTGGAACAGCATCGTCCAGATATTTTCAGCCCTGGCAACCGGAGCCAGGAATATGTGTGCCGTTGCTCTGGCCACAGCTGCTGCTGGGATTATTGTGGGCGTGGTCGCTATGGGGCTTGGCGGACTGATTACCGAAGTCATCGACGTTCTTTCCGGAGGCAACATATTCCTGTTGCTGGTGATTACCGCAGTTGCCAGTTTAATCATCGGTATGGGGCTGCCCACCACGGCAACCTACATTGTTATGGCTTCACTGACGGCACCGGTTATCGTTGAGGTCGGCAGTTATATGGATTTTGTGGTTCCGCTGATGGCTGCCCACCTGTTTTGTTTTTATTTCGGAATTCTGGCCGATGATACCCCACCTGTGGGATTGGCAGCCTATGCCGCTGCGGCTATTGCCAAATCACCGCCGATTCCCACCGGTTTGCAGGGTTTCATGTATGATATTCGCACTGCCATATTGCCCTTTATGTTTATTTTTAATTCGGATTTGATTTTACACAATATTAATAGCTGGCCCCAGGGCCTGCTTATTTTTGCCATGGCGTGTATGGGTAATTTTGCCTTTGCATCGGCGACCCAGGGCTGGTTTGTAGCCAAGAATCGGTTCTATGAAATCCCACTATTTTTAGCGGTCACTTTAAATCTGATGCGACCGGATCTGATCGCAAGCTGGATTGGATTGCCTCAAGATCAGCGTTATTGGACCTATCTGATCGGTCTGGCCTTATTCGGCGCGATTTATCTCATACAGCGGCCGCGCATTCCAAAACCCGCTGTCGCCGCGGCAACCGCATAAATGGCCACTGGAATCGTTCTCCCTGTATTGCATGTCCTTCTTCTTTTGGGAAAACCGGTAGCCACATAAAAGGGATTCTGAAAATGAACGCAATAAAAAAAATTTTGGTTGCCATCGGTTTCACGGAGTATTGCGAAGGGATTTTAAGCTATGCTGCCCGTATGGCCGAAGATTTGAATGCCGAGCTCATTGTCGCCAGTATTATCAATTCACGCGATGTGGAAGCCGTTGGAACCATTGCTGCCATGGGATATGATGTCGACAGTGAGAATTATGTATCGGGGATAGAAGAAGAACGCCGGCGGGCCCTTGATCAGATGCTTAAAAAAATATCTTTTCCGGACGAAAAGGTGCGTACCATTTTTAAGGTCGGTCATCCAGCGGATGAATTGCCGAAAATTGCCCTAAAGGAAGACGCCGATCTGATGGTAATGGGGATTAAAGGCCGTTCGGATTTGGAGCATATGCTGGTCGGTTCGGTGGCGGAGAAAGTTTTTCGGCGTTCACCCATTCCGGTCCTGTCTTACCGGGATGCAAAGAGTGCCCAACGTCTAAAAAAGCATATCGGTCTAGCGTAGAGCGTTTGTCATAAATTACAATAACCTTGGATGATTATACAAAAATATCTTTGCCTGTTATTGATCTGGACCAAACGGAAAATATTTGTGACAACCGGTATAACCGTTGACAGGCACAGAGGTGCAATTTTGGCAAACCAGTAAATCGCATTACTCCGAAGCAATTCTAGTTTGGTGATGTTGGTGATTGCCGAACGGCCGTTCCCCGTGTCGGCTGCACCCAAAGGAGGGCAACATGTCCAGATACCTTTCAACTCAGCTCGCCGTGATTATGGTTGGTATATGTTTCAGTATCATACCGGCATTGGGCGGTGAACGTTTTACGGATAATGGTGATGGTACGGTTACGGATAAAGAACTCGGCATCATGTGGGCGAAAACAGACAATCACGGCGATATCGATTGGATACAGGCCGAAAAATGGGTCAAATATACGTTTCCCTACACCCTGGAAAAAAGCTACGAAAATTGGCGACTCCCTACGCTGAAGGAATTACAAAGTCTGTTGGTTAAAGATAAAAGCTACAAGGGCTATGAGACTGATTGTGGCCAGTGGGTTAAAACCATTCCGCAGATACGGCTGAGCTGTGGCTGGGTGTGGACTTCGGAAACCAACCCCAGCGCACCTACCGCCCGGATCTATAATTTTGATAACGTCTACCATTACACGGTTCGCAAAGCCCATAAACGGGGTTACCGGGCGTTAGCGGTGAGAGATTTGGAAGAATAGCTCACGGAGTTCGGACCTCAGGGGAACGGATAATACAGAAAACAAATTCATCAGGGGCAGACACGAGAATCATAGCGAATGTAATTTAGTTGTGAGAGACTCTGAGGACTTCTTCGACAGTTGTAACCCCAGTTAACACCTTCGCAAGTCCATCCTGTCGTAACGTTCGCATTTTTTGCTGGCGGGCGGCGGCTTTAATCCGATTCGAATCAAAGGTTTCAAGAATCAATGTCTTTAATTTTTCGGTTAACACCATAATTTCAAAGATGCCGATTCGTCCACTGTATCCGGTGTTAATGCACTTTTCACACCCCGCGGCTTTATATATGTGTCTATCGTTAAAGTGATTCGGCGAAAGGCCGATGCTTTTCAAATAAATTGCATTCGGCCTGTATGCTTTTTTACAGTTATCACAGAGAACGCGCACCAATCTCTGAGCAGCGACCGCCAGAACGGAGGAAGAAATTAAAAAGGGCTCCACGCCCATATCCACAAGACGCGTTATAGCGCTGGATGAATCATTGGTATGCAGGGTGGAAAAGACCAGATGACCGGTCAGGGCCGATTGAACTGCGATTTCGGCTGTTTCCTGATCTCGAATCTCACCAACCAGAATGACATCCGGGTCCTGGCGCACTATTGATCTCAAGCCCTTGGCAAATGTCAGGTCTATTTTCGGATTGACTTGGATCTGACTAATTCCCCGTATTCTATATTCAATTGGATCTTCGATCGTGATGATATTAATATCCGGCTTGTTGATGGATTGCAGGACGGCGTAAAGGGTTGTGGTTTTCCCACTGCCGGTGGGCCCGGTGACCAATATAATCCCATTGGGGGAGGTAACCAACCGGTGCAGCATTTTCAGCCGCCCCGGACTCAATCCGAGATCCGGTAATTCCAGAAGTGAACCTGATTTATTCAGCAATCTGAGTACCACTCGCTCACCGAATGCCGTTGGAATTGTCGACACACGCAGGTCAATGTTCTGATCTCCTACCTTGACCTCAAAGCGTCCGTCTTGAGGCAGGCGCTTCTCGGCAATATTCATCTTTGCCATGACTTTGATTCTGGATATCAACGCGGGCTGGATCCATTTTGGCGGAGTTAGCAGGTCATACAGAATTCCATCGACTCGGTATCGTACCGTAAAACTTTGCTGGTAGGGCTCAATGTGGATATCACTGGCGCGGGCTTTAATGGATTGGGAGATGATGTGGTTGACCAGTTTGATAATGGGTGCTTCGCTGGTGTCATCCAGCAGATCGGCGGTCTCTTCAATTTCGCTGATAATGTCACTTCCGTTTTCCTGCATATCCTGAACCAGCTGCTCGGCGGAGTCTCGGCGAAAGTCATACTGCAAATTGATTGCCGAAAGGATCATGTCGCGGCTCGACAGCACAATTTTATAATCTGTTAATCCCAGAATCTCCGCCAAATCATCGAGTGCCTGAAAATGTAACGGATTATTGATGGCGATGACGTACCCGGCAGGGGCGGCCTCGTTTTCCGAATTGTCTGAATTAGGACCAGCTAACCCGCAATCGGCAGCGATGATGGGCTTGAGGTACTTCAGCGGCACCATATGAAATTTTTTCAAGAACTGAATAGGAATCTTTTCCGTAAAAGCGGATTCAATGTGGTCCAAAGGCAGTTTCGACCAGTAGGGAAGGTCGTATTGCCGGCTCAGTGCTTCCAGCAGCTTTGGCTCGGAAACAACATTCTGCCGCAGCAGGATATCCCCAAGGCTGCCGCCTTTTTCGGACTTGATGTTCTGCGCTTCAGCCAGATCATCTTCGCTCAGACCGAAATCTTCGATGAGTATTTGGGCTAGATTAGTTCGCATCGCTCAATATAGGCGCGTTTGTCTTTCAACGGTTCAACGTTATTATTACTTCCGGATCCGCTTTCCTCGGCTTAGGGTTTCTCTGCTGGGTCACCTGGGAAAAGCAGAGCATTAGGGAGACTCTTGCTCTATAACGGGTCCCGGAATGGTTGTTTCCTGATTTTGGGACTCACCCGGGTGTCGATCGTAAAATTTAAACCCGCCCCCTCTAATCGTGTCCATTTGAGTCCGTTTGCCTTTGTATACCTGTTCTGCTTCGGCCGGGCTTTTGATAACCCGGGGCGTCAGAAACACGTACAGGTTGGTTCTCTCGCTTTCATAGCGTTGATTTTTAAACAGCCAGCCGAGTATGGGCACATCTCCCAAAACAGGAACCTTGCTCTCATTCTTTCTCGTGGAGTCGTCGATCAATCCGCCAATGACGACCGTTTGACTGTCTTTGACAATAACGGTGGTATCCACGGTGCGTTTTAGAGTAACGGGCAGGGTGGATGACGTTGTTGCCGTGGCCTGTTGATCGATGGCGGTGACTTCCAGGGAAATCGTCATGCGGACCAAGCGGCCTTCGGTGACATGCGGTGTAATCTTTAGAATCTTACCGACATCGCGATACTCAAAGGATTCAAAGGTGCCCCCCGACACATCGGTGGTGGACCGTGTCTGATAGGGTCGGTTTTCACCGACTGTGATGCGGGCTTCTTCGTTATCGGTGGTTAAAATCTGTGGGGTTGACAGGATGCGAAAATCATTGTCGGTTTTAACGGCATTAACGATGGCCGATATATTTGAAACCGTGACGCCGGCAATAGTTACCGGTTCCGACAGCAATCCGACGGTCAGGCCGCCTTGCAACAGCTCATTCGGATTAATTTCAATGCCTTCTCGGAAGCCGCCGCCCACTACAGTTTCCTTGTCGAAAAGATTGACTTTACCGAATGCCGCCCAATCGATTCCAATGTCCAGGCTCTTGTCCGCATCGACTTCCATGATCAAGGATTCAATGTAGACCATAGCCCGCGGTATATCAAGTTTTTTGATGACTTCCTCCAGGACCATATAATCTTCTTTGTCGGCCAGGATAATCAGACTGTTGGTAGCTTTATCGGCGGAAATTCTAACATCACCGGCCACTAACGGTGCCGGTTGTTTACCCTTGGCTTGGCCGGCCGGCTGGGTCGGCACGTTCTGCAGGACCTTGGCCAGTTCTTCGGCGGTGGCGTTTTCGCAATAGTAAACGTTAATCTTGCCTTTACCGCGCGGTGTTTCTCTATCGATCATGGAAATCAACCGCTTAATGCGCAGGGTATCGACTTCACTGGTCAGCAGAACGATAGTGTTGGTCCGCTCGTCGGCCACCATGGTGACTTCTTTTTCTGAGGCACCTTTGGCTCTTTTGGGCGTAGGTTTGAAGACGGTGCTGAGCAGATTTACCATTTTGGTTGCATCGGCGAATTCGAGCGGAATTACCGATAGTTCCTGACCGATACCGGTAATATCGATTTCCTTTAAAATCCTCATCAGCCTTTTGATGTTGGAATACACATCCGTCACAATCAGCGTGTTGGTCGGCGGATAGGCCAGAATAACACTGCTTTTCGATACCATCGGCGTAAACAGACGCTTGATTTCAACCGGATCGGCATATTTTAGCGGAATCAGCTGCGTGACGACCCTATCCCCGGGCGCGGTTGCTTCCTCGCGCAGTTTGGTTTCGATACTTTTGGAGCGTGCATCCGGCGATGGTATTATTTTAATGACTTCGCCGGATTTTACGGTGGTATAACCGTGAACCTCCAATACGGATTCAAATACTTTGTAGGCTTCTTGCAGGGAAATCTTTGAGGGAGAAATGATGGTGACTTTACCTTTTACCCGTTGATCTATGACAAAATTCGTACCGGTCAACTCGCTTATGAACTTAATGAAGACATTGATATCCACATTGTTGAAATCAATTGAAACGAATTGCGTAGGAAGATTATTCGGTTTGGAGGGTTTCCCGGCTTGTGTTTCTTGTGCCAATGTAAAAGAAGACAGCAGCAGCAGAGCCGCGACAGTGAGGATCGCAATCAGGTACCATGGTGAATTAGTTGCGTTTAATTTCATGTTCATTCCGTTTGCAAATAAGATACGCCACCCTGGGATACGCTGGACCAATTTGTTTTTTAGACACCCGGGTGCCGACATTATTAATAATTTGTCTATGATTATTCAATACTGTAGTCAAGGGTTTGCTCGCGTCCCCGGCGTTTTATCTGAAGCTTTATGCTGGATCCGGATGATAAATCCTCGAAGACTTTTACGGCATCCTCCACCGACTGGATAGAACTATCGTTAATGCCCGTGATTACATCTCCATTTCTTAAACGCATCTTTCGGAAAATGGCATTGGGTTTGATACCGCTGATGGTAATTCCCGCCGGCTGTCCGTCTTCAACATGCGGCCGGAATGTTGCTTGTTCCATCAGGTCACCTAAGTTTTCCAGCGCTTTTTCAATTTGTTCGCCTTGCAGTGTAATTTTACGAGGGTATCTTGACACCGGCATTTTTTGAGGTGAAGATGATGTCGAGGAAGAGGAACTGAGTCTCGGAGGTCGGCTGCCACGTTGCCCGCCCATGATTTCCTCCATCGCTAGGATTTCATCACGATCATCGACACTCAATACCACTTTTTCTCGGAGGATTAGTTTGACGATCGCCTTTTGAATGGAATCGCCGGCACGATACAAATTTTGTTCTCGAGACTTGGTATCTTCAATCACGGCATAGGTTTGACCGTTTTGACCGGTAACCGTTCCCCAGAGCTTCAATTTGAGTTCGGTTTCCTTGAGGTTTTCAATATCCACCTGTTTCGCCGGTAGGGGTGCTGCAGCTGCCTCCGTGCTCGAGTTGAAAATGTTGCGTTCTAAAATAGGTGAATAGTCCGCCATAGGGGGCTGAGACTGTTCAACAGGAGAGGGTGCATCTTGGCGAGGCCCAGTGGGTGCGGAGATTACCCCGTAATCGAGGCCCGCCGTGACAAGCGTATAAAACGCGTTGACACACAGATATATACCCACCGTGATCAAGAGAATATTGGCTATGGAAAAATAACGGTTAACCATATTAGTTCAGTGAAAAGCCGGGTTCCTCCAACGTCCCGTTGATTTTAAACGAAATTGTCGTCTTACCAGCCTGTTTCCGTCGCAAAAAATCTGACGGCAGGCTGTTTTGGATCTTGGCCAGCAACACGTGGTGCGGTGTCATTGTCCCCGTCAGGTTCAAGGCATTGTCGGCGCTGCTGCCGTTTAAAGCAATACTGCCGGTGATATCGGCATCGAGTTGATTGCCCTTGAGATTGCAACGCTTGATGATTAATTTTCGGTTTTCCAATGCCAGATCGGCGTCAATCGCATTGAATGTCAAAGATTGCTGGTTCATAACCGGAGCGGCAAAGTTTACCCGACACTCAGAAATTGCCAGTTTACCGGTTAAGGATTGATTGGGGCCGTTTTCAGTAAACACAAAATTACCGCCTAACTTGCCTGAAATGTCATGAATGGTTAGACGTTGCAGGGCAGATATCTCCTGAATCTGGATACCGGAAATTCGTCCGTCAATTTTCGCCTGGCGTTCCTGCGTATCGTTGTTAAAAACAGCGGTGCCGCTTAATTTGCCTTCATATGCGCTTCCTTTAAAGTTTAGGCTGGTATTGCTGCTGAACAGGAACGAAATAGCCGGCATAAGTTTCAGATCATCAAGACCAATCAATGCCGCATGACGATGTGAAACGTTGACGCGTTTAAGTGTTATGCCCGGCGGAAGCGCTGGACGTATTCGATGAATGGTTACATCAATATTCGGATTCCCCCGGCTGAGTTGATAGGCTAAATACATTTTCAGTGCATCGGATGGAAAGAGTACATAGAAAAAAAACAGGGTGACCCCCACGATATATGCCGCATAGAGAATCCTTTTTTTTCTGAATTGCAGATTAAATTTCAATGGTTTCTACCTGCAGTACGGCGTTGATTAATCCCTGGGTTTTTTCCGTCTTTGAAATCGCTAGTTTGTTGATGTCGACCATGTTTTTGGAGGTTTCGACGCCGTAAAGAAATTTGGTTAATTGCTCAAGGGTGATGTCCTCGAGCTTCATTTCGACCTGTGATACTTTGTAACGACTATCTTTTTGAACTTTTTTAGACGGTTTCATATAGCTGATCCGGTCTTTGATACCAGCATCGCCGGCCAGCCGATCTAAAAAGGAAAATAGTGTAAAACCTTTTTGGCGTTGGCTAAATCGGGACTTCGAAACTTCGGCTTTTTCAGTCAAGGTGCCATATTCTGACTGCAGGCGTCGCATCTCCTCGAGCATAACGGCTTTGGCCTGCAGATTGCGTTTTCTCTGATCCAATCCGCTAAAAAACGGCTCAACAATGAAGGTGGCGATTAGAAAAAGGCCAATAATAGCGGCGGCGGCCGCAATAGCATAGCGTTCGCGTTTGTTCAGTTTTTTAAATTTTGCTAGTATGGTCATTTCACATTTCCGCTTTCAACTGGAACCGCACCTCTTTACCGGAGCGGTCGATGTTGGCGGAACTGATCGTCACTTTTTTAAAAAAGTCGATTTGCTCCAGTTTGCCTTTTATGTCATCCACTGAGTTGAAGGTATCCGTATTCCCGGAAATCAAAACATTGTCCGGTGAGATGACCATCCGGGAAATGTCAATGACGATTGAGGCTGGAATCCGTGTGCTGATACGGTTTAGTATATCGATGCTGCGGATGTGAGCCCGATCCTCGGATTGAAAGCCAGCATTTTTTTTGGCTTCTTGAACTTTTGCCTGCATCTGCTGAAATGGATCCCTGATCTGCTTCACTTCCGGAAAGGTTGATGTAAACACTGCAGCAATTTGATTGTCAACCCGATCCAATTGGCGGTTAAGCGTATAATACTCTGCAATTACGCTAAATAATAACAAAACCAGCACGGCTGCAGCGAGAATACCGGTTTTGATCAGAGGGCGTTTGTACTTAACCAGAAATTTTCTAGCCGCAAATTGGCTCTTATGAAAGTTAAGATACCCTAATCCTTCAATGTCCATCAATGCGAGGCAAAGGGAGCTATCGAAGCGCGTGGGATCCCAGCTGTCCGAGATGTCAATTCCCATTGAAATGGTTTGTTGATCAGCAAAATTGAGGTGTTTGACTGAAAGATCCAGTTTCGACGCGATATCATCTTCAATATTTAAACCGTTCAGTCCACAACCGGTGAGAGCCAAATCCAGCGGCTGAAACTCCGTTGGAGATAGCTCGTCATAAGCCTCGATTGTACGCCGAACGTGGGCACAGATGGAGCGGGCCCTGGCGTCCCCGTCTGCGGGTATCGGAAATGATCGAATCAGTTTAATTTGCCGGTCAGCGATGACAAACAACGTACAGTGGTTAGGGTCGATTTTGAGTAGAAGCTGGTCTTCTCCCGGATCGGTCTGACTTGCCAGACACAGGGCCGCGGGCAATCCGCTGACAGTGACGATTTCAGGCTCAATTTTAACCTCTGCCAGCGTGTTTACGTACCGATTTAGCTGAGTTTTTTTTGCCGCAACGGCCATGAGTTCAGTGTTTTCGCTCTGGTCTTCCGTTTTCATTTGCATAAAGTCAATGACCAGATCTTCCACCGGGTAAGGAATCGTGGGTTCGAGTTCAAACGGAAGAACCATTTGAATTTTTTTTGAGTCTTTGAAGGGAATTTTTATATTTCGATAAACGAAATGATCGGCCGGTATTGAGACCACACTGTCACAATCTGCGAGGTCTATTTGATGAGTAAGTGTTTCCAGGGCCTCTAAAATTCCAGTTTCACTTTCTTCGGAATCGGATATCGGAACATAAGCAAGGGCTTCTATCCGATTTTCTCGCAAACCGGCTTTAACCATCACCGCGCTAACAAAATCGTTTCGAATGTCAATACCGAGAACTTTTCTACTCATTTTGGGGAATTCGCTTCACTCTGTCTTGCATTAATGTATTGCATTTAAATAACGGGCTTACTCCGTTTGCCAGCTTAGGACTTTGCATTCCCACTTTCCGGATACGGCATTCTGGATGCGTTGAACAACGGCCGTAACCGCTGTCTTCGTTTCATTCAATGTGGCTTCTGATTCAATTCGGAATATATCGCTTGCTATCGTAATCAGGTTGGGATCGAGGATGACCTCATCGAACCCTGTAACATTCTTATACCATTTAGGGCTTGAAAAGTCATGAACATCTTTATCAGTAACAATTTCCTGGCGATAATCATACCATGCTTGCACCAGATCGGCATACTCGGGAGGTAGCAGGGCAGCCAATACGGGCAAGCCGGCCGTATTAATATTGATACGTCCCGGCCAATTAAACGTTGACTCCGCCCCTGCAGCCATTCCGTAAACAGTCATGTGGTTTAAAAGTCCCGGCCCTTCCTGGGTTCCATAAAACAGCTTAGGAGTAATTCCTTTAATCAGTAGCAGTTCACCAATATCCATAATCGGGCCGTTGCGGCAGACATAGGGTGGGTCGAGACCCTCATAATAACTGGATTCGGCACCGCTTAAACCGGTCGTCGCATCGTCATCATTGCTGTCTAGCCAGTCTTTAACCGAATTGACGATTGCAACCGGATCACTATCGTCAACTAGGTCTTCTTCGTCGCCAATGATTCTCAGGAATCGATCCCAGACCATAATCTGAGGTTGATTAAATTCCCGACTCTCCGAATAGGTGACCAACGCATTTATCTGGATTCGACTTAGCTCGTCGCTGATGTTGACCGTAAGTTTACCGCTTTCAAAGGGAATTGCCTGCAAAATTTCATCTATTTTTTCAGGATTCGCCCAATCCTCCTGCAAGGAGTCGAAATTGGACTCCGATTTATCTTTGACCAGCAGCGCCATAGCGGCATGAACACCCGAAGACGCCATGTGAAACAACGTCATTCGATCACGTGTCGAAGCCGTTGAAATGACTTCTAATCGCGCTCTGCGATTGTACTCCAGCGCCCCTGCCACTAAAATTGTTGTAACCGAGATAGTTATCAGAAGCGCGATTCCGCGGTTATTTACGAATATTTTCAACATGATAGAACTAAGCTATCCTGGTTTCCCGCGATATACCGGCAGGCGGACGGTTGTCTCAAACGGGTAAGATTCGGTTTCGTGGCCAAGTTCAAGCTGGATTTTAATCGCGGTCGGTGTTGCGTACTGGTGCTCGTCCGCGTCGGAATCCCACTCGTCCGATTCAGTTTCCTCCTGGTCATAATACTTAAATGCCAAGGATTTGACATTCTCACACAGAACAGGGTCACTCGCTTTTTCTTCAAAGGGTGGATAAGGATACAAATTATCCGAGCGTTTGAGCACGAACTGTCCATCATTCTTAACGATGACGTAATAAACAATTTCGGCGATGCCCTCCCGGGAGCTGTTTTCAAAGGACAAATGGGCATGGCTTGTGAATCTTAAACGAGCAAAACTCGTGCCATCAAGGTTCGTCTGGGAGCCGAGAATACGATAGGGGTCGGGTGGATCATCGAAATCCGGTGCTTTGTAAAGAGGTGGCTGATTGACGAAGAGCATCTCCAGGTCGATGGTCATTCGATTGAGACATGTTTTTGCCATGTTATAATATTTGGAGCTGCTGTCCAGCGTTTCGGTTGTGGAAAAAACTGTATTGAACGATGCCAGGATAGTGGTCACGACCAGTCCCAGAATCAAAATGGCCAGCAGTATTTCCATGAGAGTGAAGCCGGCAACGTGTCGCTGGATACTGGATGCTGGATACTGGATGCTGAAAACCGAATCTCGTATGTTGAATGTTTTAGCCTTACCGATCATAACGGATTTATTCCCGCACCAACCGGTATGTTCTGAAACTGTATATATACTCACTATCGTTTAACATAACGGTCACATCAATTTGTTTCATGTCTCTGGCAATTTCACCCAACGCCTCCGCGGTGACATCCTCAGTGGATATGTTCCAACTGTACCCAGGGTACTCATCACCGAAATTTCCGGAATCGCCGGCAAATGCGACCGACGTATTTGCTTCAAGTTCGGCAAGTTTGCTCTGGGCCAGCAGAGGTGCCAGGGTATAGAAACGATTTGTCATGTTCATGGCCAGGGTTTGGGAATGCATGCGATATACGCTCACCAGGACAATGGCCATAATGGCCAGCGCAACCATGACCTCAAGCAGGGTGAAACCAAAATGATGGACTGTTTTTGTTACTTTTCGATATCTCATACTCAATAAAAAAGATCATCGCTAAGGCCGAATGCCCGAGATCGGCCACCATCGGTCAATGACTACAAACTTAATTTGAGGTACAAGCCATTAACCAATAATACACTATCAATCCTCAAAGCCGGCATATTTTTGAAAAAACTTAACATTTGCCAGAAAAGGCTCGATTAAAAATGAAACGTACCTATCCCCGTCTTGAATGTGAATGAGCGCCTTATCTGTGTATCCGCCCTTATAAAAATTGATTTCTATCATTCCGGAGTCAACTTTTCCTCTCTGCGGATACTGTACATCAACAATTCGGAGGTCGTCCGGAAGCTCATAGCTGTTTAACGCCGAACTTTCAGTGTCTTCTTGTGACATGGACTGGCTGGTTTCCCACATCCTTCCACTATCTAGATCAAGATGCAACGTGTAATTTTTTTGATCTCTGAGAGCGCTCTCCTTTAGTGCCTGAACTTTACCGATCAGCCAGCGAAAACTTTCCTTGGTGTCATCCAGAAATGGATTGTATTGCAGCCGAGGCAAGGAAAAAACGAGCATGATGCCGAGCAACGAAATCACGACAATTAATTCAATTAGTGTAAAGCCTGTGGCCTGCTGGTTGTAGGTTGACTGTTGTCCAGCGGCAACACTGGTTCTCGATATGGGATACATTGACGTCATTGTGAAAAAGCATTTTATGTTAGGCAGGCAACGGAGCTAATTTTTATTCGATTTCCCAATTATTGATATCTTTGTCTTCATTCTCGCCGCCAGGCACACCGTCTGCTCCATAAGATATGATGTCAAAATCACTTTGGAGACCAGGTGAAAGGTATACAAACTCATTCCCCCAAGGGTCTTTAGGGACTTTGCCCTTTTCCAAATAGCCTCCTTGCTTCCATTTTTTCGGTATTATGCCGCTTTCAGGCTCTTCAACGAGCGCCTGAAGGCCCTGTTCAGTTGAAGGATAATTCCCGTTATCGAGCTTGTATAATTTTAATGCGGTCTCCAGGTTCTGGATGTCCAATTTGGCCTTTACTTGCTTAGCTTCTCCCGGGCGGCCCATGATCTTGGGAGCAACCCACATGGCAAGGATGCCGAGTATGATGATGACAACCATAAGTTCAATCAGTGTAAACCCCCGCTCATTTTTTTTCACGTAGTGCCACATTAGCAAAGATACCTCCGTATTGGTAAACACAGCATACAATTCAGATACTAACGAATTAGCTGATTCATTTCAAATATTGGCAGGCATATGGATAACACAATAAAACCCACCATCGTTCCCATCACCAGGATCATAACGGGCTCCAGGTATGATGTCAGACGCAGAATGCTGGTCTCGACTTCATTTTCAAACACATCCGCAATTTTGGTCAACATCGTTTCCAATTCACCACTGTGCTCTCCAACCTGGATCATCTGAATGGATAACTGGGGCAATACACCCCCGCCCGATAATGCTGCAGCGAGCCCCTGGCCTTTTCCCACCTCGATAGCGGCGGTTTCAACGCATTCTGATATCAACACGTTGCCGGCAATATTTTTCACAATGTCAAGCGCGATCAACATAGTGACCCCGTTTTCCAACAACGAACCGAGTGTACGGGCAAATCGGGCCACTGCCAATTTTTTTGCTAAAATTCCAACTCCCGGCATCAACAATATGGTTCTATCGATCCAGTAGCGACCTTTCTCCGTCTTTTTGGCACGGTTGTAAAAAAGGGCTATGGCTCCCAGAGCGATAAACACACTCCACCAGTAAGATTTAAAAAAATCACTCAGAAAAATCAGGATGCGCGTCGGCGTCGGAAGAACCTGGTTCATCTCGGCGAAAATTGACGTAATGCTGGGTACGATATATGTCAGAAGTACGAACAATACGATAATGCCAATGATCAGCATAAATATCGGATACGCCAGCGCCGTCTGAATCCGGTTCATAAGGGCCTGTTGTTTTTCAGTTATGTCCGCCAAACGATCTAAAACGATTTCAAGTGTGCCGGAGGTCTCACCGGCACGAACCATGTTGACATACAACGGCGAGAAATTTCCGGGATATTTTGAAAGCGCCTGCGCAAAACTGTTGCCCTCCACGATGGAGTCCTTGATTTGGGCCAAAATTCGTTTAAAACCATGAGATTTGGTTTGGGGAATCAGGGCGTCAATAGCCGACACCAGCGGGAACCCGGCGCCGATTAGCGTCGCCAGTTGTCGGGTCATCATTGCGATCTCGGCGGATTTAACCCTGGTGAATCGGCGTGACAAGGAAAACCCTTTGTGCTCTTTTTTCGGAGCGACTTCCTGAGCTTCCTTAATAGACACCGGAAAAATCCCCGATGTTCGCAGTTTTTGGCGGGCCGCCTGAGCCCCGTCGGCGTCGATAATACCTGAAGTGGTTTTACCCTTGGTATCCAACGCAGTGTATTCAAATACAGGCATTTTCGGTTTCCTGGTTAACCAACTAAAAGAAAATGAACTATAAAAGGTCGAGGGTTAATACCCTGTTCCGGAGCGTCATGTCACTGTCTCGCACCCAATGATTTAATAATATTCTGATTTAACGTCATTTTCAACTGAAAATTGATTCGTGGCAGAATCCATTTATCATAACAATTTCGGTTGATTTCAATAATATTCATGTAATCTGAGGAAGATGCGTGGCGAAATCAATTAAAGAAGAACAAATTAAAAAAGGAGAAACGGGGTGCAGCGGTAATTCTCATTTCTGCAGTATCGATTCAGACGGGTCTACATGAACCACGACATCCAGGACATCCGGTATCCCGGCAATAATTTGGTCTTTGACGTTGTCAGCGATACAGTGCCCCTCTTGTACGCTGATTGATCCGTCTACGACAATATGCATATCTACCTGGATAGCCGTACTGATAAAGCGGGTCCTGACCTTGTGAATTTCATGAACGCCATGGCATTTTGCCGCAATTTTCAAAATCTTCTTACGAATTTCTCCAGGTGCCCCTGCATCGATGAGTTCACTGATTCCCGGCCAAATTATTTTCATCGCAGCATGCAATATAAATATCGACACGACGGCAGCGCCGACATTGTCCAAAAAAGACCAAGTCGGAAAAAGCATGGCACCGCCCACAGCAATCAGAACCGGCAACGAACTGATCGCATCGGAGCGGTGATGCCAGGCATTGGCGACCAATGCCGGACTCCTGATACGCTTGCCGGCAACAGCAGTCCAGCGATAAATAATCTCTTTGGTTACAATAGAGATCAACGTTGCGATAAGTGCAATCCAACCCGGCGGCAGGCCAGGCGTTCTGTGCAGGGTTGAAATGGCCTGCCAGCCGATACCGAGACCTGCAGCGGTCAACATGATCCCAATGAAAACGGTAATGAGGGTTTCTAAACGCCGATGACCATAGGGATGACATTCATCCGGCGGACGGGACCAGTAATGGGAACCGGCTATTACGGCGATGTCGGTCGCCGTGTCTGTGAGGGTGTGGATAGCATCCGCAACGAGAGCTTGGCTTCTTCCAAAATACCCGGCGGAAAATTTGATGCCCGCTAGAAGAATATTTGTCAGAAACCCTATCCAGGTTATCTTGCGCACATATTTGCCTCTGCTGGATTTGGTGTCTTCTGATTTCTTAAGGCCGCCTCCCAATTGGTCCACTCGATAATCCCTCGTTGATCGTTGAGCTGTATTTGCACCACACGTTTCCGCATGGAAACTCGTTAAGGTTGCCCTTTATATCATTTTGACATATAAATCCATGGTTCGTTTAAAAAATTTATGTGCTCGTTTCAACTCAAGGGGACTCAGACCAAAATACGGTTAACCGGCTTTCGTTTTGGGGCATAGTGTCGATCGCCTGAAGCCGGTATTTCAAAAAGTGCAATAATTATCCCATACATTCGGAGATGGATCATTTATCCCAGGAGTCAAACGTATGCGTATATCACTGATTGCTGCGATGGCCTCTAATCGGGTTATTGGAAGTAAAGGCAACATTCCCTGGAAAATTCCCGGTGAACAGAAGATGTTTAAAAAAATCACTCTCGGTCACACTGTGATTATGGGAAGAAAAACGTTTGAGAGTCTTGGCAGGCCTCTTCCCGAACGAACAAATATTATTGTCACCCGTCAAACGGAGTATCTTGCCCCCGGCTGCATAATTGCTCACGATCTTGATCAGGCATTAACCGCATGCGCATATGATGAGGACGAGGCATTTATCTGCGGTGGTGGTCAACTTTATCATGAGGCCCTGCCCTTAGCCGACAGAATATATCTCACGATTATACCCAAAGAGATCGCCGGGGATATCTATTTTCCTGAAATTGATGATGCCGACTTTAGGGTGACGACATCAGACAGAATCGATGGAATTGAACCCTACCATTTTTACATTTACGAGCGAATTAAATATAGAGGTTAAAAGGGAGGACGTATGCCGGAAGCAAAAAGCTATCACATGACCAGCGAGGAATTCCGACGTTACGGTCGCACTGTGGTGGACTGGATAGCCGATTATTACGAAAATATTGAGTCATTTGCGGTGATGTCTCAAGTAAAACCGGATCAAATCCGATCCGCGTTGCCGGCCCAGCCACCGGAGCTCGGCGAGCCTTTTGCAGATATTCTCCAAGACGTGTCAGAGTTGATTCTTCCGGGTATTACCCATTGGCAATCCCCAAATTTTTTCGCTTATTTCCCCGGTAATGCCTCGGGGCCCTCGATACTGGGTGATCTACTGTCATCGGGTCTCGGTGTTCAGGGAATGCTGTGGGCGACCAGCCCAGCCTGCACCGAACTGGAGACCCACGTGCTTGACTGGATGGTTGACATGTTGAATCTGCCGGACAAGTTCCTATCGAAATCTTCAGGCGGAGGTGTTATTCAGGACAGTGCTTCCAGCGCCTCTCTGTGTGCCCTTCTGGCTGCTCGTGAGCGAGCTACCGGTTTTGTCAGCAACACGCGGGGGTGTGACGGCTCATTGACAGCCTATACATCCGTTCAGGCGCATTCATCCATTGAAAAAGCCGTTAAAATTGCCGGAGTCGGCCGCGATAGGCTTCGCCTTATTGATGTGAATGATAACTTTGCGATGCGTGTCGATCGTCTGGCCCAAGAAATAGACAACGACCGGCAGGCAGGCCGTCTTCCTTTCTTCGTCGGCGCGACGGTCGGCACGACGTCTTCAAACGCGATAGACCCGTTGCCGGAAATTGGGCAACTTTGCCGAAAAAATAATATGTGGCTGCATGTGGATGCCGCCATGTGCGGGACGGCGGCATTGTGTCCGGAATTTCGCTGGATTCATGATGGATTGGAATTTGCCGACAGTTATTGCTTTAATCCCCATAAATGGATGTTTACCAATTTTGATTGCGACTGCTTTTTCGTAGCTGATCGCCAAACGTTAATCCAAACGTTGAGCATTCTGCCGGAATATCTTCGCAACAAAGCGACTGAATCCGGAGCGGTAATTGATTACAGAGATTGGCATATCCCGCTGGGTAGACGTTTTCGCGCTTTGAAACTATGGTTCGTAATCCGCCATTACGGAATTGAGGGTTTGCAATATCATGTGCGGCGCCATGTTGAATTGGCTCAAAATCTTGCGGAATGGATCGAAAAGGACGATCGTTTTGAGGTTGTTGTTCCGCCGCCTCTCAATTTGGTGTGTTTTCGTCTCCGAAGTGGAGATGACGTCAACCAAAAATTGATGGATCGTCTTAACCAAAGTGGAGCGCTTTACCTCACACATACGAGCTTGAACAATCGATTTACGTTGCGCTTTTGTGTCGGGCAGACGAACACAAAACGAAGACACGTTGCACGGGCTTGGGAAAAAATTCAGCAAACAGCATCTGAGATTGAGTCTGTCGATGAGCCTGCAGCGTGAAAACGCTCGATCGGCAAAAGTTAAAGAATCCCGATTGGTCGTTGAAATTAACATCCATTTTCTGACTACCCCCGGTAAATTGCAGACCGTGGACATTGAATGCTTTTGCGCAATTAAGCGTGTATCTTTCTCTTGTACAGAAAGGGCGTATTTGATACACATGATCCTATCATTTTTATTTCGTCAATATTCACATGCGGGTATATGAAGAAACCGAATCCTGAATACATCAAAAGAGTAAACGAACTGGCCAACCGCTGTCCGTATTTTGAGCTGCTTTCGATGAAACTTCTTGATGTTGGTGCCGGATTTTCCGTTTTGGAGATCGATCTGTCAAAGAAGCATTTGCAGCCATTTGGTTTTGTTCATGGAGGCGTGTTTGCCTCCATTATTGATGCCGCGGCGTTTTGGGCCATATTCTATGAAGTTGAAGACCAGAACGCCGGGGTCACCACTGTGGATTTGAAATTAAACTACCTGGCTCCGGCCGCATCCGGCAAACTCGTTGCCAAGGGTCGCCAAATAAAGCTGGGTAAAACCTTAGGGTATGCTGAAGCTGAAGTATCCGGTGATAATCACAAGCTCCTCGCCCACGGCACGTCGACGGTGATGGTTCTGCCCGGAAAAGGGTTGACTGCAGATCGACCGTTGCCGCCGAAATTCATTGAATGAGTCTCAGATACACCTCAGCAAAAACACATTCCCTTCGTGAATAAACAAGACAATCCAAATCTACCCTAATGATAAGGAGTCTCTGATGGCAAAGAATGCAGACACGCATTACGGTTGGGGCCCGGACTCGTCGACGTCTTTACATGATAAGCTAAAAGAAGATCTCAAAAATGCCTTGCGAAATAAAGATATCGAAGTCAAAAGCACCATTCGGCAGATCATGGCCGAGTTTCCGAAACTAACCGTACCGATTACTTTGGAGAGCGGCAAAAAGACGACTCGTATCAAAAAAGCTCTGGAAATCACCAACGACGACATTGTCGGGGTGATTCAGGCGCTTGTAAAATCGGAACGAACGGTTCTTGAGACAATAAAGCAGGATACATCCAAATATCTTCAAATTTTAGAATCTTACCTCCCCCAAATGGCTACCCGAGAGGAGATCATAGATTGGATAAAGGCAAATATCGATTTTGCTCAATACAAAAATAAAATGCAGGCAATGCGCCCCATCATGGAGCATTTCGGTAAGCAGGCCGATGGCAAGCAGGTTAATCAAATTCTCAGAGAATGGGAGTAACCGGTATCAGCTTGCGCTTTAAATTTGTTGCACGTTATCGAGGGACATTATTATTTGAAACGATTGAAATCTGAGGTTTCCGGGAGATTTGATCCATTTTCTGATCGACTGGCGCGGGATATTCGCAATACCCTCTCCGAAGCATTTGTTGCGGCGTTGACCCGCAAGCAGCGATCGGTTTATCAGAAAACCGCGGCAACCTGGCTGAACAAAAACTTAGCGCAACCCTATGTCCGTTATATTCATGACCGTCTGCAGCGCTATGGTCATATATTTAAACAGATCAACGACAACCAATTGAATGATGTCCGGCTGCAAACGCTTTTAATCTGGAATAAAGGGCTGTTTTTTGAGGTCCACGATCACCTCGAAACGATATGGGCCCGGACAAGCGGCGATGAACACCAGGCGCTGAAAGGACTTATTAAAGCATCCGGTGTTTTTATTCATATGGAACACGGTCATCAGGATGCTGTCGAACGTCTTTCTCTAAAATCTTCGAAGCTTCTTCGACAATACTCCCACTGTCTGACATTTATTACCAATTTGAATGTTCTTATTGAAACCTTAGCGCAGCAGAATCCAAAGCCACCACGATTGGAGAATCCGGCGATCTCCGCCGGTTGACGTTTTCGTTTGTTCATGTTTAAAATTGTCGATAACCCCAATTACAGAAAAATGCCTCATTGAGTCCTATAATTAAGCCGAAAGGAAAGGCATGCCAACCTTATTCCGCCCAAAAGGATTCCGATATAACGCCGCCGTCCTAATTTTTTGCCTAACGATCAGCGTAACGATTTCAGCGGGGCTTCATGCGCAGCAACGTGCTCAACAGGCAGCAACGAAACATTGTCTTTGGGAAGTAGAGACCCAATCCAGTAAGATATATCTATTAGGATCGCTGCATGTTCTCAAAAGCGATGCGTATCCCCTGCCCCAGGTAATTGAAAATGCGTATGCGTCCAGCCGGAAAATCGTTTTTGAAACGGATTTGGGTGGAATGATGAATGCTGACGTTCAGGCCAAAATGCTCACCCTCGGCCTTTATCCTGAGGATCAGGACCTTCTTCAAAACATATCTGAGGATACGCGACGCTCACTCGAAAAAAAGATGAAAAACTTGGGCCTGCCGATGGAACAGTTTGTCCGTTTCCGCCCCTGGTTTTTGGCGGTAACCCTGGCTACTTTGGAACTGCAACGGTTGGGCTTTAATCCCTTGTATGGCATCGATATGCATTTTTATGGCAAAGCTAGATCGGATGAAAAAAAGATCGCCTTTTTAGAATCGGTTGAATTTCAGTTGGATCTATTGGGAAGAATGAACACTCATGACCAAAACGCATTTCTCAATCAGACGTTGAAGGATTTGGAACTTGCCGCTCAAAAGGCTTCTGATATGATGACATACTGGCAAGCAGGTGATGGCGAAAATCTTTACAAGCTATTATTTGAAAGCTTTGAGGGCTACCCGCAGATCCAGGATCGGCTACTGATTCGGCGCAACAAAGATTGGGCCACAAAAATTGGACAAATGCTCAAAGAGACCGATACCGTGCTCGTCATTGTGGGCGCCGGGCATCTGATCGGGCCGAATAGCGTGGTCGAACTTTTAAAACAAAAGGGATATACCGTAACGCAGAGGTGAATAATTGGCAGAGAGCAGCGTGCAGAGCGCAGGAGTCTAAAGCCGATATTTAGAAACTGCTGAATATCATCTTTTTTTTATCCCGGTACCCTGAGCACGAGGCTCTGTGTTATCTGCCTTCTGTCTGCTGACCTCTGATCTCTGAAATGCAGCGAGAAGAAGAAAATGGAAGAACGTCGTTCGCCAAGCCGATTCCGAGCAAGACTTCATGAAATCATCTTTGAAGCTGATACATCTGCCGGCAAACTATTTGATGTCTTGTTGATCCTATCAATTGCGGTAAGCGTTGTCGTGGTCATGTTGGACAGCGTTGGCAGTATTAGGCGATCCTACGGTAATCTACTGATTATCGGTGAGTGGTTTTTTACCATTCTGTTTACGTTCGAATATGGGTTACGGCTGTACAGTGTGGGACGGCCCGCGGCATATGCAACTAGTTTTTTTGGGATTGTCGATCTTTTAGCGATTTTGCCGACGTATCTAAGTTTCCTTTTCCCCGGGACACAGTATTTTTTAGTCATTCGAATCTTGAGAGTTTTGCGTATTTTTCGGGTTTTAAAACTGGTAAAATACTTGGGGGAAGCCCGTCAGCTAAGTCGGGCATTACGGGCAAGTCGTCGGAAAATAACCGTTTTTTTGTTTTCCGTGCTCACTTTGGTGGTCATATTCGGCTCCCTCATGTACATAATCGAAGACCAGACAAACGGTTTCACAAGCATCCCCCGCAGTATTTACTGGACGATTGTAACATTGACGACAGTCGGTTACGGCGATATATCACCTCAAACCGGAATCGGCCAAGCCATAGCCGCCGTTATTATGATCATCGGTTATGGAATCATTGCGGTTCCTACCGGAATTGTTACCGCTGAATTAGCACAGGTTTATAAAAAAAAGGTGTCCACCCAGGCCTGCCCGGAATGCAGCGCCGAGGGTCATGACGACGACGCAATATACTGCAAATACTGTGGTTCAAGGATTTAGAATGGACCGACGCTTACGTAAACAAGTTGGGAGACTTAAGCATGAAGTATTGTCCGTTATGCGCACAGGATTTGGAAGAGATCCATATCGACGGGAAGCCGCGCTTGCGTTGCACTTCCGAGACCTGCAATTACATATTCTGGAATAATCCGACACCTGTTGTCGCCGCTCTGGTGGAACGTGACGGTTATGTCATACTTGTGCGTAACAAGGAGTGGTCTGCCAAGATTTTCGGTCTGGTTTCGGGATTTCTCGAGCAAGGAGAAACCCCGGACTCAGCTGTATTGCGCGAAGTCAAAGAAGAACTTGGTGTAGATGGAAAAATTATTGAATTTATTGGAAATTATTCGTTTTTTGAAATGAATCAACTCATTATTGCATTCCATGTGCTGGTGGAAGGAAACATCACCCTCGGAGAAGAACTAGCGGATATGAGAGCCATACCACCTGAAAAACTGCGGCCCTGGCCATTCGGCACCGGTCCGGCGGTAAAGGCTTGGCTCAAGAAACGGCAACAGCCCTGAAATCCATTGAGCGTTTACTTCTGCTCTCTGTTCACCGAATCTGTGGACAAAAAACGCAAAAAAGGTTAAGGTGTGAAAACCTTATGATCATTGAACTGCTGATATCGCTGCTAAAAATCAAATAACCCAAAATTACAGCGCTGCAATGGATACAATATTTTCAGAAAGGAAACACGATGATCTATGTCGGCAAATTCCTCCACGCGACTGACCAGCAGAAAACCAAAGAAGCAGATCGCCGCCACGGTGAATTCAATTTGATCATAGAAGCCAAGAATCAAGAAATTGCTTTAGATAAATTTAAAGAGCGTATTAACGAGTTCAGGGAAACCAGTGATTTATTTGCAGGAGATTGTTTCATTTATATGGTTCATCTTCTTGAATTGAAAGCGTTTCCCAGTGATCGTGCCAGAATGCTTTACTATAAATCAATTGCCGGCGATCCGAGTATGCCTTACATTAGCTGTTCAGCTCCTTCCGGTGATGCCGATGGATGCAGGATACTCAACTGGATGGAAAACAGACCGGAACTCGATGGCCTGGATACCAATGTGTTTCTGCATTTTAAAGCCAAAAAATAGAAAAGCAGGGGTTGCATACCCCTGCTTTCGTTCTTTTACCTTCCAGGTGAATTCGCCTCTATTTTACAGCCTCTTTTAATGCTTTCCCTGCAACGAATTTCGGAACCATTCGAGCTTCGATGTTGATCTCCTCGCCGGTCTGTGGATTCCTCCCTTTTCTGGCTTCTCTTTTATTCACCTTAAAGCTGCCAAAACCCGAAATTTGCACAGTGTCTTTGTTTCTAAGAGCATCTGTTATACTCGAAAAAATACAATCTACAGCTGCCTGAGCTTCTCTCTTGGTGGGGACTATTTTGGCCACTTCATTAATTAAGTCACCTTTATTCATATTTATTTTCCTCCTTTTTTATTTCCAAACAATTAATTTTAAAACTTAGGAGCAATAGCTCTAATTCAAGGCTAGGTCAAGAAGAATGTGAATTTAACTGACTTTCTCCTTCGGTTTGATCCGCTTGAGGAGTTCCCAAATTGGCAGTGCGGTCAGCCCACCGATAATGCCGGCAAGGTAGCTTGGTAATGGCATGTTAAACAACGATCGCCAAATGAGCCCAACCACAAAGCTAGCTGCTAACATTGCCAGAAGGGTTATTAGAAATCGCTGCCAGAAAGGCATGGTCACCTCCGCCAGATTTCAGTCAACCATATCTTCAGAGATTAATAAAGGATAAACTTGAATTGCATCAAGATCTTTCTAATAAACTTAAGGAATTAATTCAAGAAGAATATTCGTCTGCAGGATATGAAGGATTATAAAGACAATCTGGTTATTAAAAAAACCAAGTGACTGCTCCCGGAAAAGATTTGAAGGTGAGCCGATTCGCTGATGTGTGCCTGTCTGAGTACATTAGGGAGCGTTACATCAAACAGCATGAAACAGTTACGATAGACCACAACTATCTCATATTCCCAACTATTTTGTTGATCTTAAAGCTCTGTTAGCTGTTACGCTCCCTTATGTGTGAGTTTCACACGTCCGCGAAGTGGTATATCTTCAAAGCCGATGTGATTCACTTGAGCTTTTGGGATAACCAGGAACGGCAATTAAAAGATCATTATTCTGGATTTCAAATACGGTAAAAGGGCGGCAATATTTCCGACTCCGCCCTTTTCTTTCGTACCGCAATGGATGAGTACAAGATGCCCCCATCCTTGAGATGAAAATCATCTTTTCACGACACGGTAGATAACCAACAGCAGTATTGAGCCGCCTACCGCAAGCAGTAGACTGCGAATATCAAAACCGGTAACATTCCCAAAACCAATGGCTGAACCGATAAAACCACCGACAAACGCCCCAGCAATGCCGAGAATAATGGTGACAATAATTCCTCCTGGATCTTTTCCGGGCATAACAAACTTGGCAATAACGCCAACGATCAACCCGAGAATAATCCACGCAATAAATCCCATGACAACCTCCTTTCATGTTCGTTTACAAAAATCAACAGACCTGCTGATGGATATAATTAGAAGGTCGGGTATCAATCCCATTGCCCGTGAGACAGCGTGGATGATTTGCGCGGTCTCTGTATCTGGAAACAGGCATTCATTTAATAGGTAACCTTGCGTGGCAACTCTTTCGCCTGCTTAATCCAACTGGACACTTCTGCAAGTGTCGGTACTTTGCGGACTAACTTTTTGTCTAGATTGACTTCTTCTAATTTTTTATGAAGATTTTCGGGTTTTCGTTGGCCTAATTCAGGCACAGTGTCTACACCCACCGCTTCTAATAAGTCCGCATATTCCTCACCGATTCCTTTTACACGAAAAAGATCCGCCATATTAACCCATCGCAAAATCAATTTCGGACTTACATCTGTTGTTTTGGCCACCTCCATCCGGCCTTGCGGGGATGCGCATCTTTCAATTAGAGTTTCAACATGCTCAATTCCTGCCTGCCGCAGCTTGGCGGCATAGCTGGAGCCGATACCTTCGATTTCTGAAATTTTTTTCATTAGCATTCTCCTTTTCTGTTTTTTGCCCTTCAGGGCCGGTTTATAGATACAGTTAAAAATTAATCAGATACTTTGGCGCTCTGTTTACAGATAGACGCAAAAAAAATGTTTTATGATCTATGGATTTATGAACATTCATGTGTAGTAGTTAGAATAAATTAAACAAGTATCGTGCCAATATTTTTCTTAGTATTGATCGACTTCCAAACTATCTGCAATCTCAGCTAAATTAGCTGAATTAGATATTAGGTTGCTTTGCAATGCTAAACGGCCGAATGGGGCAGGTCACCCAAAAATGAGTCATACGCCCCAAAATTCTTCCGCCGAGCTCTTTCCGTCTTGGTAAAACTGAGGATTATCAAAACTCGTAATATCCGTATCATCGAGAAGGTTATGGCTTTGCAATCTGATTAACGATACGTTCGGGGCCAAAAGGTTTAAAAACAACTAATAATTGGGGCAGCACCGTCAGCGCGGCAATTAATGCAATCACCATGGCCAAACCTGTCAGCAAACCAAAATAAATGCTGGGAATAAAATTGGACAGGGCCAAAATTGAGAAGCCGATAATTATTGTCAATGAAGTATAGTATAAAGCATTGCCGATGCTTGAGTGACACTGATGAACGGATTTAACGTAATTCCGCGCCATGTTAAACTCATGTTTGAATCTATAGATATAATGAATCGTATTATCGACACCAATGCCTATGCTGATGGCCGCGATGGTGATGGTCATCATATCAAGTGGAATTCTCAGCCAGCCCATTACCCCAAGGACAATATCAATAGCAAGTAGATTGGGGGTGATAGCAATCAATGCCACTTTCAAAGATCTAAACAGAATCGTAAACATACATACGAGGGCCAAAATTACAACACCAAGGGTTAGGATTTGTGAACTGAAAAGACTCTGTAACATATTGTTATAAAGCACCAGCAAACCGGCTAAACGGACGTGATCTTCACGTAAACCCAGTTGACTGGTCAAATCATGGCGTATCTTTTTCAACAGGGCGTTGCGTTTCAATTCTTTTTGGGAATCCTTCACACGAATTGAGAAACGCAGCTGATTATATTCTGGTGCTACATATGGTTTTATCAACATACTCTTAAATGCAGCAGGCAGCTCGCCATACAGCATAGCCGTCTGAAAGTTGTCTAATGGTTTATTGTTGTTCAACTTCTCAGCTATCTTCATTATCGTTGCCAGAGACAGGACTTTTCCAGTTTCCGGCAAGCTGTCAAGATAATCATGGACTTTAGTAACCAATTCCATCTTGTCGACGGTAAACCAGTATTTAACATCATTTTTCGGTTCTTCGAATTCATCAAACTCGTCAAAGGTCGCGTTCATTTCATTTTCTGTTTTAACTACAGTATCGGATGCTGATACTTCGGGCTTGTCAATTTCGACAATCACATCAAGAGGCGTGGTGCCCCCCAGATTTTGATCAATGACTTTCATGCCTTGGTAAATTTCGGTTGTATCTTTAAAATAATTAATAAAGCTGTTTTCAACGGCCAGTCGGGTCATTCCGCAGGCACAAATGATAAACGCAATAAAGCTTATCATCAGTATCGTACGTCCATGGGCTTCAGTGAGCCGCGCTAAAAGCGCCGTCAACGAGAAGCGCAATTTATGTCTACTGTGCGGAGTATCTTTTCTCAACAGTATCAAAACGGTTGGAAAGATCAGAAAGGTCGATATCAATGAGACAATAATACCTGCACTCATCATCCACCCAAAGGTTATAACAGGTAAAATATCACAGAAGAGCAGTGAGCCGAACCCGGCAATGGTCGTAAGGGCAGCGTAAAAGCAGGGCGTCAGCATTAAACGGATGGTGTCAAGAACAAGCATTCGCTGTTCAGTTTCAGGATTGTAAAACAAAAGTTCTCTGTACCGCACAATCAAATGGATCGTGATGGCCAAGGTGATGATAAGCTGCAGTGATATGAAGTTGGAAGAAATCACCGTTACCGGCCAGGCAAACATTCCTAGAAGTCCCGTCATGCAAATTACGGAATAGGCACAGCAAAGAATCGGTAATAAAATCCAGCGCATTTTTTTAAAGATGACGCTCAAAATTATTACCAGAATGAAGGGTACCCCGAGGCCGAATGTCTTTAAATCATTCTTAATAAAGCTGATGAGATCGTCTGCAATCATACTGACTCCGCCTAAAAAAAGTTCGGCGTCCGGGCGGTAGTTCTCCATAATGGCACGGATTGCGGCAATATCCCGATGCCGAATCTTTTTCCTCATATCGCGGTGTTTGTCTAATTCATTTGTGACTCTGATAAATTCAGCATTTTCTGCTTCAGTAAGCTGCGTTTTTGCCTGTTTTTCTTGAAAATAGTCTTTGCGGGCCAGCAACTCCTGATATTTTTTATCAGTCCGGAATTCGATCTGAAGGGCCGTTGTTTTGAGATCCGGGCTGACCAGCAGATTTTTGTAAAGGGGACTATTGCTGAACTCAATCTTGGCCAGTTTTCGATCTACGGATGGCGACTCAACGGTATTGACAGTGGATAGCATATCCTTGAGTGGTAGGGGTGGACTTTCTAACAGAGGGGCGTCAAGAATTGAAAGCACCGATGATACGCTTTCCAACTGTACTAATTCATCCCGCAGCCGGGTCAAATTTGCCAAAGTCTTATCTGATAACAAATCGCGTTTGGGAGTATAGGTGACTAATAAATAATCATGCTCCCCATAGCGTGATTTTACAAGTCGCGCGTATTGTAAGTCTTTGTCGGTTTGGAGAATTAACGTTTCTGCTGACGCATCAAGCTTAAAGTTCTTCGCCTGGTAGCCAAGAAAAGAAACCACTGCCGCCAAACAAAGGATTGTGATTACCGGCCACCTGAGGATGACTTTGTCGTAGAAACGTGTTATCTGAGAATGTAGACTCGTCATACTATGGCTCTGGTCCGGGGGTTGATTCGTTTAGTTGTTCACCGATTTTTCCAAGTCTTGCATGAGATCCTCAATAGTTCCACTTTGCAGTATCGGGATAAATTGAGACCGATAGCTGCGTACTATGCTGACGCCTTGAATCTCAATGTCATAGATTTTCCAGCCGCTCTGTGATTCATACAGCTTGTATAAAATGGACATCTTTTTATCTTTTGAGACCAGATAAGTTGGAATTTGAACCTTTTGTTTAATCTGGACAGGCGATTCATACATGATTTTCTCATCTGTATAGCCAATCAATTTTTGGAGATATGACGTCTTGAGGAGTTTCGTAAAAAGTTTTGTAAATCTTTGTTGGTCTCCGTTGTTCAATTTGGGCCAGTATCTTCTCCCCAACGTGAGCTTGGCCATTAGAGAAAAATCGAACATTGGCGCCATGATTTCTTCTATTTTATTGCTCTTTACCTGAGGGTCAACATCTTCTTTCTGCAAAACTGCAATAGCTGCGTTCAGTTTGCTTTTTAGCACGTTTTCAGCAGCGGTTTTATCGTCTGCCGCAACGGAAAGGCTCAGAATGAGCAAGGCCAAAACAGCAGTAAATAATTTTTTCATACCTGAATTCATTATTTTTATTTTCAGCTAAAAGTTTTTGGAATTCATTTTCAAAAAACCAAAAATACGAATAGGAAATAACAAAGGAGGCTACAACCAGAAAGATTCTGGTTCGCAAGCTACGATGTGTCAATGTTTTCAATCCCTGATTATCCTATTTTCCCTTTAAGATGAAATAGACATCAAACAAAAGGGTATGACGCGCCGGCTCCGGCCCATCTGCCCCTTCAATCGTAAAGACCCGGAGGTCTATATTGAACGCACCACGGATGACGAGTCGGGGATTTCCATCTTCACCAACCACGGGTTCAAATTCAGTTTTGGAGGTTAGCGGAACGCTCTTGCCTTTCAAGGTAAATGCTCCGGTTACAATTACCGGCGTCAGCCGACCGTAGGCGATGGGTTGATCGTCACTTGCAATCGAATTTATCACAAATTTTGCGGTCGGAAACTTTTTTGTATGGAGCATCATGCTACCACGAATCGCTTCATCCAGCCTGGGATCCCCCATGGTGATGGCGGAGGTGGTGTCAATTTCGACAAAGCCGGCGGCTCCGCTGGCTATGAGGCTTTGAGGTAGCGTCAACTCACCTTTTGCGGCTAATACTTCTCCGGCATAGTTGTCGAGCGGTGCAGGAAAACGAAACTGAATCATCGGCGGTTCACCCGAACCGGATTTTTCGAGCACCCAATTTGTCGGAATTTTAGTCGAAGCTTCCAATTCAACGCTTTTGGCGGTTGGAGCCGGCGGCAGTGGGAATCCGATTTGCTCCCAGCTTTTTTGAGGCACATCTATTTTGAGCGGATCAAAACTGTCACCGCTTTCCGCATCGCCGATAATCTCGGCCACCGCGTTCTCCATTAAGCCCGAGGCTTCCTGAAAGAGTTTTCCTTGGTCATTCCAGGCGCCGGTGATCTTTTTCTGATAAACCGGTGCCTTGCAATCAAATTGAGAGAAAAGGACCAATGAGAGATATAGCCTTCCGTCTTGGGATAACCAGGGATTAAAATCCATGTAAAATCCCCTGTCTGCTCGATCGAGTTCCGCGACTTTCTGCATACGAAATCGTTTAAACCCTTTGTCGATGTTTTTCAACGCGGCGGCGACAAATGCTTCATGGTCGTAATTCTGAGGCCGCGATCCTGTTAACGCCGCCACCTTTAAAGGTGCCCAAATCTTGGAACGACCGGATTCCCAGATCGGAATACGCTCACGGCGACGGATTTCTTCCCCCTGGGGAACAAAGCGTGAGGTGCGGATAAAATTGCGAATACGAGTGGTGGTTGTGGTGCGCCCCTGGTATATAGATCTGCCGCGATGATTCTGGTAAACTACGAGAGGCGTGAGAGAGATTTGCAACGGTGCGCCTTGACGGGCATCGACGACATGAACGCTGACACCCATGGATTCTGCCACTTTACGTATCTCGGGTAGATGCTGCTCCTGAAAGGCTGTTTGCACTGCTGATGCGCCTGGTTGAACGAAGACGAGCAGTTGTTCTGCTTCAGACGCTGCCGAAGCATTGTGGTTGAGAAGCAAATGAAGCACAAAAAGGGCATAAAATGATCTGATTATGGTAACGTTTTTGCGCTTGTAGGCAATCATAATGTTCTTCAACTTTGCTATAACCCAGGTTGAGCGGTTCCGGGTTCAAGGTTCCCAGTTAAAATGTCGCAACTAACCTCTAACCATCGTATTACGCGTTACGTGGGTTAAATTCCATGTT
>Ga0209536_100002271_pt1 | contig 31238 bp, 31 predicted proteins | sample DeeMarSeWOR28_12_FD_187461 | JGI IMG/M metagenome (GOLD analysis project Ga0209536, IMG submission 187461) | Marine sediment microbial communities from White Oak River estuary, North Carolina - WOR-2-8_12 (SPAdes) (version 2) | ecosystem: Environmental > Aquatic > Marine > Intertidal zone >... | reverse complement strand
TCTGGGCGTACTTGCCCTCGCTGAAGGCCGCTTCCGCGAGGATCAAGGCGCCCATGACGGCCCCCTGGCCACCCATACCGTGAAACCTGATCTCAATCAACTTGTATACCTCAGTTGTAGAATCTTTGTATCAACTTGCCTAAAACAGATAAGGTTTGCGAGTAGGGAAAAACTCCGAGAGCCTCTACACGTTCGCACAATAGACTGAAGCTTGTTAATCGCCAGGCTTGCTAGTGTATATCCGGTGAGATCTGAAACATCCAGTTCATCCTTGAACATGGATTGAAGGTCCATAATCTATTAAATTCCATTGAAAAAAAACATAAACAGCGAATCCCCTCTAGCTCGGGTAGCAAGGGAGGAAGTGAAGAATCATGAAATGGGTGTGCTGCGCTTGCGGTGAAGAGAACGACTCCAGCTACGAGTGCTATGAATGCGGGGCTCATAACACCGGAGACTGTGTTTGTAGCGTCTGCGGAGCCCTCAACGACCCTGATGAACGGTGCAGTAATTGTGGACACGAGCTTTGCATGGAATGCGAGACAAGTGAGGGAGGACTGGACGACTATCAGGATTTCGAGGAGAGCATGGTCCCCGAGATCGAGCAAGATGATTTTTCCTCGCTCTAACGGTATTCGACACTACACGTCTCTAAACCGGACCAATGACGCCCTGAATATGGGTTAAAAATAGGAGTATCAGCTAGCCGCCTCGATGACGAGTTCAGTGAAGTAGCTAGCCTGAGTCGTCCCAACACCGATCACCATCGGCATACCGATGTTGTCCTTGAAGATTATGTCGGGAGCCTTGATGTAGACGCACAGAGTCTGCCCTGCGTCGACGAATATGTTACCCATCGACTGATTGTAGTTGTATCCGCCAATCATCACACTGGCTCCGGACAGCGATGCCCATTCGAACTCAGGGAGATCTGAGTAGAGCAACGTGGCTTCGCTGGTCTTGTTCACTTTATGATAGTAGACGTCGGGCCAGTCTATCTCCGAGCCCCTTATGTCGATCACCTGAGCGGAGATGCTCTTCCCCCCAAGGTTGTGGAGCTTGAAGGCCACGACAGCACGATCAGTACCGTTGCTGAACGACCTTACCCATGCGTGCTTTTTATAGAAGCGGATGTCCTCCTGCCCCGTGCTCTTCATGCGGGAGCGGGTGAGGCCGTTTGTATAGTTTATGGCAGTGAGCGCCAGCAGAACCGAGAATGTCAGGATTATCAGTGTGGTGACGACTATGCTTAGTCCCTTCCTGCGCCTAAGACGACGTGGATTTGGAGTACTCATTGTTACCTGGGTTATGAAGTTGAATAATATATATAATTTAAGAACATAACATACTGCATGAAAAAAACTATCACTCTCATTAATAACAGATAATACATAACAGTATCTGACAGCATTATTGTATATTAAAACATATCAGGAATCCATAAACTTGGATAAAATATAGGTCGATAACGCGAAAAATAAGCATCCTTATTCATCTGCGCTACAGAGGGGAGACGTACCCTAGCTCCTCTAACTTACTCATTACCTTACTAGCACTCTCCTCCTCGGTCTCCCTATCCGTATCCAGGACCAACTCAGGGTCCTCGGGCTCTTCGTACGGATCGTCGACGCCCGTGAAGCCCGTGATCTCACCCGCCAACGCCTTCTTGTACATTCCCTTGACGTCCCGTTCCATGCAGGCCTCCACTGGGCACTGGACGTAGATCTCGACGAACTCACCTATCTCCTCGCGGGACATCCGGCGCCTCTCCCGGTAGGGCGAGACGAATGTTGCCAGAACGGCGACCCCGTTCCTGGTGAGGAGCTTGGCGACGAACGTCACCCGTTTGATATTCTCATCCCGGTCTTGTTTCGAGAAACCGAGATCGCTTGTCAAGCCCCTCCTGACGATGTCTCCGTCAAGTCGTTCGACTTTATGCCCCCTCTCCCTCAACATCTCAGCCACCCTGTCAGCGACTGTGGTCTTGCCCGAGCATGGGAGGCCCGTGAACCAAGCTGTGAACCCTTTCTGTTCACTCATTGACGCTTCCCTCTGCATACGCCTACAAGGATTTAAAAATATTCAACCGATTCGAGATATTCCCTTCTCAGAATGGGATAACTGTAATGTAAAAAAAGGAGCAAGTAATTAATCCACAACTATCATCGTCAGTGTCGACCGAACGTTTTCAAGCGTCCTTATGCTGTCGCTGATGGCCGCCTTGAGCTTCTCCATCGTCTCGGCCTCGACCCTAACGACGAGGTCGTAAACGCCATAGACGCCGAAGACCTCTTTAACCTCATCGACTTTATTCAGGTTGTTGGTCACACTCTCTTCAGAGCCCATATCAGTGTTGATAAGAACGTAAGCGAGATTCATTCTACCCTCATTCCATCTATTCCACTTTGTTTATAGCTTTTGTCAAGGGAACTAAAACCAATAATATTGGATGGAAAAAAGGTGAAAAGGGTACGATTGCCTATTTTCCCTTGAAGTCTGGCTTCCGCTTCTCTAGGAATGCAGCGACGCCTTCCCTCGTATCCTCTGTGGAAAAGAGCTCGCTGAATGCCTTAGCCTCAGCCGATAGACCTTCCGTCAAGTTGGCGTAATCGTTCAACAGCTTCTTCGTCTTCCTGAGGGCAATAGAGGGCCCACCGACCAGGGTCTGGGCGAGGGCTCCTACAGCTTCCTCGAGCTTCTCGGGCTCCACGACCTCGTTGACCAGCCCCATCTGGAGCGCCTCCGGGGCCTTCACCATCGCCCCTGTCATTATTAGCTCCTTAGCCTTGGCTGGGCCCACGATGGAGGGTAGTAGCTGTGTTCCCCCCCAACCGGGTATGAGACCCAGGCTGATCTCCGGCTGACTGAACCTGGCTTTCTCCGATGCGATCCTGAAGTCGCATGCGGTTGCTAGCTCACAGCCCCCTCCGAGGGCATATCCGTTCACAGCGGCGATGACGGGTTTTGGATAGCCCAAAATCTTCTGAATTGTCTTCTGCCCCTTCTTAGAGAACTCCTTTGCGTCATCAGGGGAGAGCTTCGGGAAGTTAGTAATATCCGCACCTGCGCAGAAAGCTCGTTCGCCTACTCCCGTGAAGACAACACACCTGACTTCGGCATCGTCCACAAACTTGTCCATAGCCTCCTGGATTTGGTCGTGCATCTCCAGAGTCATAGAGTTGAGCTTATTTGGTCTATTAAGACGAATCCAGCAGACACCCCCCTCGACCTCGACTAGAATAGGATTTTCACCTGACATCTAGCTCCCCTCCCTAAGCTCGAAGGGTCCCTTGGGCAAGTTTGCCCCAAGCTTCATCGCTGTGTCGACGGCCTCCTGGCCGGCGATGCCCTCTGAGACCACCTTCTCAGCCTCCTTGATCAGGACATCGAGGAGTAGGTTGACGTCAAATCCCTCTCCCATCGCTTCATCGACGGAAGGCCTCTCAGCGTAGCTATAGAATCCCTCTCCAGTCTTCCTGCCCAACTTCTTCGCCTCGAAGAGGGCCACGATACCCTTAGCAGGTCTGTATAAGGCATCGAGATTCTCCTCGAAGACCCTGAGGATATGATGTACTATGTCGATACCTATTAGATCGGAGAGCATGAACGGACCGAGGGGCATTTTCGCCCCATACTGCATCGCTGCGTCTATCTGTTTGATTGTATAATCACTGGACTCTACTAGCTTGGCTGCCTCGTTTAGGTATGTAATGAGGACCCTGTTAACGATGAAACCAACGACATCCTTCTCCACCACAACCGGTGTCTTCCCAAGCCTCTCTGCAACATCTCTCACCCCCTTAATAGTCGCAGAGTCTGTGCCTGCACCAGGTATTAGCTCCACGAGGCGCATGTGAGTAGGGGGGTTGAAAAAGTGCATCCCAATGAACCGCTCTGGCTTGGTGACCACCTCTGCGATTCGGGTGATACTGAGGCTAGAGGTGTTAGTGGCAAGTAGTGCATCCCCCCTAACCAGACCGGAGACCTCCGCCCAGACCCGCCTCTTCAGGTCCAAATTCTCTGGGATGGCCTCGATGACCAGATCTGCGTCTTTGACGGAATCAGCGAGATCGACGGAATAGGAGAGTCGGCTCAGAACCTCCTGGGCTACCTCCTCAGTCATCCGTCCCCTCTCCACGTTACGCATCAGATTCCTCTCAACCCTGCTCTTCGCGTTGTCAATGTATTCTTGCGCGATATCGCGCACGGTAACCTCAAAACCAGTCGTGGCAGCTATTTGGGCTATGGTGTGTCCCATGACGCCAGCTCCGAGCACAGTTATTCTCTTAACATTATCGGGCACCATTATTGTTCAGGTGCCTCTATCTTTGATGAGATTTAAAGCATTTTTCAAGGTATGGTTATGCTAGATCCACGTCATCCTTTTGAAGAACTTGTATCTATAGGGAGCTTGCTTGGTTTAAAAAAAATAGCTATTTTGTGGGGTCAGGCTACATACAATAAATAAAGTCAACGTGACAGAGACTCAATTATTTAGGCGAAATCAAGTGCGACAAGTATGCGGGTTGACGGGTTTACATCAGAAAATTGGTTATCTTATAATGTTTCTTATAATCATGACCAGAGTTGTTAGTATACTACCAGTAAAAGGAGAGGTAAATGGGAAGAGAGTTCTGATAGTGGGAGATGAATCTTATTATGCTTCGAACATTCAAGGACTCCTTCTAGGAGAAGGATTCGAAATAGAACATATGAGCGTCGGCTTCAACGACCCCGCAGTACTACAGACCTTCGACGCAGTAGTATTCAACCATTACAGCTCCACAATAGACACAATGAACCTCGCAGTCGCAGTAGTAAGCGGCGTCGGAGTCTTCATCTTGCCGTCTCGTGCTCAGGATCCCATACTTGCTTTCGCTGGAGTAGTAGAGGGCGATGGTGACGGCATGAGTACAACCTCAAGGTTCTCACCTCATCCAATCACAGAGGGGCTTCAGTCAATATGGGTAAAGGGGACAGAACTCAGTCTATTCTCCTCTTCAGCGTATCCACTCGTTTTAGGCAACGACGTGGAGTTTGGGGTCACAGACCCCGTTCTAGCAGTAGTAAACCAATTAGGAGCAGGGAGGATAGTCCTCTTGTATCAGGAGAAATATTTCGACAATTATCTTGGATCTGAAGATAACGCTCTGTTCTTCAAGAATGCCATGTACTGGTTAACGAAGTTAGACATACCTGACTTCACACGGGATATTCCGACTGCCTTGGATATTGAGGATAAGATTGCTCTCCTTAACTCGGACGTTGACTCTATTTTCCAGGACCTTACTGAGATATCAGGTGACATTGGTAACATTTCGAACATTCATGAGATAGAGGAGGAGGTTGTGGGGCTTGAGGTGGGTTACGAGGAGGTTTCCAGCAATCTGGATGAATTGGACACAGACGTAGCTCAGCTGCAGGGACAGATTTCCGAGTTATCTGAGAGCGTATCAGCGTTCCAAGGGATCTTAGATGAGCTAGGCGATGCATCCGAGATAGTCGATCTTAAGAATCGGATGTCGGTACTGACGAGCCAGCTTGAGGTCCTCGAGAACGAGCTTCACAGTCAGCAGCCCCAGGGCGGGACAGACCTGCTGCTTTACATCTCTCCGGTTGCCTTGGTGGTTGCTGTGGTAGCGATAGCATTGACGATAAAGAAGTAGAGCATAGTTCCACTGAAATGTGGACAGCCCTCATCTTCACCATACTCTCCGCTGAAAAAAGCTGGGTCATATATATCAACTCAATATCCTAGCTTTAATCAGCGTTGATAAAAGTCGTAGAGCTTGGACCCTTCGGCTGCCGAATAGAACGAGGGGAGGTCGAGGATATCAGCCATATCCCGGAATATCTAAAGGTGAGGGACGTATAGAAGACCGACGTGACCACCGTCTACGCGCGCGCATTGGACAGCACCGGGTTTTGACGGACAGCCTTAAAATCTGCTTCCTCACATTTTGTAGGAAGGACTATTCACTGGATCGATGTGAGGCATCATTATGACAAAGATTATTGTCCTCCTCAAGGACATCGTGGACCTGAACGAGATGAAGATCGATCCCTCGACCCGCCAGCCCAGGACCGAGGGGATCAAGCGTAGGATAAGTGATGTCGACAAGCGGGCCCTTGAGGCCGCCATCAGGCTCAAGGAGAAGAACGGCGGCGACATCGCGGCCCTATCCATGGGGAGCGATAGGACCAGAACGGCAATGTTGGAGGCCCTCGCCATGGGGGCGGACTCCCTGTACATAGTCAACGACAGAGGCCTCGCAGGGGTCGACGCCCTCGTGACGTCTAAGGTTCTGAAGGCAGCTGTGGAGAAGATCGGGGGATACGACATCATTATCTGTGGGGAGATGACCCTGGACAGCCTCTCATCGCAGGTCGGCCCAAGGCTTGCGGAGCTCCTCGGGCTCCCCCAGGTGACATATGTCAAGCAGATGGACCTAGAAGACGGCAAGCTGAGGGCCGTCAGGGACCTGGAGGACATGGACGAGGTCGTCGAGGTCGAACTGCCAGCCGTAGTCTCCGTTGTGAGGGAGATCAACGAGGCCAGGATCCCGTCGCTCATGAATATAATGAGGGCGAAGAAGAAGCCCACAGAGGAGTGGGACGCATCAGCTCTCGGGCTCTCGGCAGAGGAGCTTAGGGCGGAGTCCTCTATTGAGATCGTTAAGGTTGAGGCCCCCCTCGTCGAACGCAAGAGGATTGTGATTGAGGCAGACAGTGTAGAGGAAGCAGCTGGAAAGCTCGCTGAGGCGATCATCAACGAGGGAGTGGTGGAGGCCTAAGTATGAGGAAGACAGTCGTAGCCTACTCTGAGGATCGCGAGTTAGGGCTCCAGATTCTTTCGAAGGGGCGGGAGATTTCAGATAAAATTGGGGCAGAGCTCTGTGCGCTCTTACTTGGTCATGGGATCAAAGACCCAGAAGAGTACGTCAGACATGGTGCTGACAGAGCACTCGTCGTAGACGACCAAGCACTGGGAACCTTCTCTGTTGAATCCTACCAGGGGGCTGCTCTTGAGGCTCTGAAGGACTTAGACCTGGAGGTCCTGTTGATCGGGGCGACGAAGAGGGGGAAGGAGCTTGCGGCGAGGGTGGCCGCCGCCCTCGATGCAGGATGCATGACGGAGTGCATAGAGATCGATGTCGACGAGGGTGGCAGGCTTCTTGGTGAGCGACTGACCTATGGGGGTTCGGTGATCTCAAGCCAGGTCAGCAAGAGGAAGCCCCACATAGCTACGATCCCTCCAAGGACGTTCAAGAAAGCGGATCCTTCCCCAAGAGACGGTGAGATCTCGGTTCTGGATGTCGTCATCCAGGATCAGAAGGTGAAGGTCCTTGAATCTCGGGGAAAGTCCAAGGGTGACACGGGGCTCGCAGAGGCATCAATAATCGTCTCCGCGGGTCGTGGATTCAAGGACGAGGCTGACCTTAAGCTGTTGGAGGAGCTCGCGCAGATACTTGGGGCTAAAGTTGGGTGTTCCCGGCCCATTGCCGCAGACCTGGGTTGGATGGAGGAGTGGATCGGGATCAGCGGATACAAGATATCTCCAAAGCTCTACATCGCCTGCGGGATATCGGGGACCATCCAGCATGCCGCGGGGATTAGGGACGCCCAGATAATCGTCTCCGTCAATAGCGAGGAGGGGGCTAATATCCACGAGATATCTGACTACTCTATCGTGGGCGATATCTACACGGTGATCCCAGCGCTCACTAAGGCGCTGAAGGATAGGATTAAGTGACCTTCCCTAATCTTTTTTGATATATGAATCCACAGTATACTTATGGACAGTGGTAATCTCTCGGATCTCATCCAGAGAGCAGCCAAGCTGATTCTCTCCTCTGAGTACGTTGTGGCCCTCACCGGGGCTGGGGTCTCCGTGGAGAGTGGTATCCGCCCCTTCAGGGGTCCGGGAGGGATCTGGACGGAGAGAGGTGAGCCCCCGATGGATGGCTATCGGAGGTTCATGGCGGACCCCAAGGCTTACTGGGAGCGCCGTTCTAGGCCCGGGAGAGGTAGATCGGCTTATGGGGAAGCCAAGCCGAACGCGGGGCATATCGCCCTAGCGGAACTGGAGGAGGTGGGACGCCTTGAATGGCTGATAACTCAGAACATTGATAACCTGCACAACGAGGCGGGTAGCGTGAACGTCTTGGAGATCCACGGCAACTCAAGGAAGCTCAGGTGTACATCCTGCAACACCAGATTCCCCCGTGAAGGCTTCGACTTCTCGGAGCTGCCTCCGAAATGCCCCGTGTGTGGGGGGATGGTTAAGGGGGACACGGTGATGTTCGGGGAGCCTATCCCGTCTGACGTGCTCAGCAGGTGCTTCGAGGAGTCCCAGCGCTCCGACTGCATGCTCGTGGTGGGCACGTCAGCGGTGGTGCACCCCGCTGCCAGCCTCCCCCTTATCGTGAAGAGGAACGGGGGAGTCCTCATAGAGGTCAACCCCTTTGAGACTGAGCTGAGCGACATCTGTGACGTACGCATAGGGGCTCCATCCGGGGAGGCCCTTCCCGAGTTGGTCTTAGAGGTTAAGAGGCTGAAAGGTTAGGACAGCTTCCTCCGAGTCCAGTCCGCGACCTCTTTACAGGTAGCAAACCAGACGTCGCCCTTCGCCTTCATCTCGGATAGCAGTTTCTCCAGAATCTTGAGCCTGCTTATTCTACCAATTGCCTGAGGGTGATTTGTTAGGCCGAAATACCTACCCAGCTCATAGATACCCTCGAACTCCGGTTTCCAAACATCATATGCGGCTTGGGGACCCCTCCGATTAGTCTCGAATATGGGCCAGTCATCGAGCATCCACTCGACTGGTAGCTCCACGAGACCTGTCTCCTTCCCCCTCCACACGAGCATGTAAGGCATGTCTGAGTCCATCATGTTGGAATCGTATCTGAAACCAAGTCTCTGGACAAGCTCAAGGGTCCTGTCGCTGATCAGCCAGTAGGGAGCCCGGAATCCCTCCGGCTTGACTCCGACCTTCTCGAAGGCAGCCAGCCCTCTCTGGAAGACGCTCTCCTCCGCCTCCATCGATAGCTCCGCGAGCCTCTCATGGAGATAGCCGTGGGCTGCGAGCTCGTGGCCCCTGCTCACGATCTCCTCCACTGATTCAGTGAACTGGTCCACCGTCCAGCCCGGCGTGAAGAACGTGGCTTTAATCTCATATTTATCGAGGAGGTCCAGTATCCTCGGGATAGCTACATTAGGTGCGAACCTACCCCGACTCTGGGCCACAATGTCCAGAGGTGCCCGCCTCATCAACGCGCTGTTCGAGTCGTAGTCGAACGATATGTTAACACAACATCTGTAACCATCAGGCCAAAATCCCATGACTTCACCGAATACCACTGAGAGCATCGGATATTTGTCAGTAATGGTCCCTTTTACTTCCAGCGAGTACACGTCACGACTCAGAGAGCCTGAAGAGAGATTAGGGATGTTTAGTAGTAACCATCTGTTTCTCGTGATCTACCACGTTGTGGGAGTAAAAGAATGTACGATTTCTGTGCTATTCAGCTAAAAAACTAGTGAAAATAATCTGCCATACGTCTTTTGTCGAAGGTATTATATTAAGAACAATGCTACAAGAATAGACCTGAGGAGTATACACAAAATGTTAGATTTTTCATTCACAGAAGAGCAGGACCTCTTCCGTGAAGCGATCAGGGAGTGGCTGGCGAAGAACCTGCCAATGGAGAGGGTAAGAGAGAACGACACTAACCATGAGCTTCCCAAGGACATCATCAAGGGCCTTGGCGACCTCGGCCTCCTCTGCATGACGCTACCCGAGGAGCACGGAGGAGTCGGGGCTGACTGGGTGACCACCACGATTGCCGCCGAGGAGCTGGGATACGCCGACATCTCCGTCGCATTACCCGTCTTCTTCCTGGTGCAGGCCAGCTGGGGATTCGTCGTAGACAAGTACTGCACGGACGTCGTTAGGGACGAGTGCCTGAGGAAGGCTGCGAAGGGCGAGTCCTTCATCGGGATCGGCGTCACAGAGCCCGGCGGAGGATCCGACGTCGCCGGATTCAAGACCAACCTGACAAAAGGGGACGGTCACTGGGTGCTCAACGGCGAGAAGACCTACATCAGCGGGACAGCCGAATGCAAGGAGATCGGTGGAGGATACTTCGTAACCGGGTACAACGATAGATCCGCGGGCCACAGGGGAATGACGGCGGTCTACCTCCCCCTCAACTTGGAGGGCGTCGAGATCACGAAGAGGTTTGACAACTACGGAAGGATGGCCATCAGCACGGGGGGCTTCAAGATGACCGATGTGAAGGTCCCCGACGAGTACCAGATAGGCGACACCAACAGGGGTTTCTACCTAACTATGGAGGGTTTCGACGCCGCCCGGGTACTGGTTTCAGCCAGCTGTGTCGGAGCTGCCGAACGTGCCATGGAGATAGGCATGGAATACATCAAGGAGCGGAAGGCCTTCGGACAGGAGCTGGCGAAGTATCAGGGGATACAGTTCGACCTCGCTGACATGGCCGCCCACCATGAGGCAATCAAGACCCTGGTATACAAGACAGCTTGGATGATGGATCAGAAGTACCAGCACGAGACTTTCACCCCGCTGGAGGTCTCCAAGTACCTCTCCATGGTCAAGTACCTGGCACCCCACCACGCCCTAGACGTCTTCAGGAGGACGATGCTATGGATGGGCGCATACGGCTACACCAAGGAGTGCCCACTGGAGATGGGCATCAGAGGCGTGATGAGTTACTGCATTGGCGCCGAGGGAGCCGCGAACATCCAGAAGATAGTCATCGCCAGGGAGACGTTGGGAAGGGATTGGACCAGAACCAGGTAAAATCCTTTTTTTCTTTTTTTATTTACTTTAATCAGGTTTAACCAGCGTTGTCTGTGAAGATGGGGTAAGGAAATCTCTGGAAAACAGCGGGGAAATATTAGGCCCCCCTGACTAAGACAATAAAATCGGAAAGAGGGGAGTATCACCAAAATACAAGTAACAACCCATTAATAGGTTACATTTAGCAACGGGATCTCCGTTTTCTATTTTACTAAATGTTAACTTAAATTGGAGAAAAAATAACTAAATGCATCCCCCCATTCAGTAACCTTTATTTAATCCTACGAACATTGAGGCGGACATGAAATTCGACACAACAAAAGAAGGGCTTTACACCCTGTTCAAACCCTACCAGGTCAAGCTCCTCGAGCACATCTGGGAATTGAACGAGAACGAGAAAGTCGGCGTGAACTCAAGTCGCGCCCACGAATACCTACTAACCACCTCGGAGAAGAAGTCACGTGCATCAGTCATCTTCTTCCTGAACGACCTAGTCGACGACGGAATCCTCGACTACGAGGAGAGGACAGGAAAAGGGGGACACCACAGGGTCTACTACCCCAAGATGAACCGAAATGAGTTCGCCGTTCACGTGACCAAGGCCATAACGACAAAACTTAGCAAAGCATTCCCAGCTGCACAGAAAGTCAAAGCCTAGATTCCAACTGCACACTATTTAATGTGTCTAAAAAGGGATTCACTTTTTTCTTTTTTTATGTACAAACAACAGCACACATGCTGAAAACTTACAAACAATGTCCCGTAGGCTTCGTTGAATCCGTAAGAAATTAGGTTGGAGCAAATCCCAAATATATGGAGACTAGGTGTATGAGGATAGGCGACTGAATTGGAACCAGCCATAAGAGGAAGCGTTGAGAAGATCATAGACATCACGTTGGACGCTGACAGCCTTCTGAGAAAGTACCAGATATTCAAGTACTACCAGGAGCAGGGCATCATTAGCTCGGTCGAGAGCGCCCTATTCGGATCGGTGTGGACAAACGTCATCACAGTGCTCGTGGAGATGAAGTCCAGGGCGAAGCAGGAGATAAACGAGAGCGAGATGGAGGAGTTTAAGAGGATATTCGCCTCAAGAGCCCTTGAGATAAAGTCCAGGATTAACGAGATAGCTAACCTGTAATCATATTACGATATTCGCATAAATTATACGCAATCAGTAACTTTCGATGTATAGATAAAAGATTTATTTAAAAAAAACACGAATTACTGAAACATTTATAATACAGCGTCAACATCCTAGGGACGATTTCAATGTCCCTCGAGCCATGCCCCCGAGTAATCATTGGAGGCACCCTGATAGACGGCACTGGCCGTCCCCCGATCAAGGACTCCGTAATCGTGATTAAAGATGAATGGATCACCGCCGTGGGGAAGCGAGACCAAGTGGAGATCCCCCATGGTGCGGAGATAATCGATGCGTCCGAGAAGACAGTTCTCCCCGGATTTAATGACGCCCACGTCCACTTCGTCGGGCTGGGTGTACGCATGATCCAGAACATCAACCTAAGGGATACGAAGTCGATTAGCGAAGCACTAGAGAAAATCAAGTCAAAGGTCTCGGAGGTCGAGAAGGGAGTCTGGATCCAGGGAAGAGGATGGGATGACAGCAAATGGGAGGACAGGCGCTACGTCACAAAATACGATCTAGACCCAATATCTCCTGACAACCCCGTTATACTGACAAGGGTCTGCGGTCATCTTGTATCGATCAACTCGCAGGCTCTGGAGATCGCAGGGATCACAAAGGATACACCCGATCCCGATGGTGGGGCGATAGATAGAACCCCGGAGGGAGAGCCTACAGGAGTCCTCAAAGACGCCTCACAGCTGGTTCGAAAGTACGTCCCCGGGATAAACGACGAGACATACGTGGAAGGTCTGAAGAGAGCCTCCGAATACGCCCTGAGCTTGGGCTGTACCAGCATTCAGGAGGCGGGTATAGGAGCGCCTCAGATGAAGGCATATCAGACTGCCTTGGAGAGAGGGTACCTCAAAGTACGGGCCTACCTGATGTGGACCGAACGAAACATCGAGGCGGTGGAGAACCTCGGAATACGAACAGGCCTGGGGAATAACATGCTGAAACTTGGCTCAGCGAAGATGCTCGTGGACGGCTCCATAGGGGCTAGGACTGCAGCATTCTTTGAGCCCTATGAGGATGATCCTTCAACCAAGGGCATCGTGATGATCCCAGAGGACGAACTCGTACAAAGGGTGAAGGCGGTCCACAGAACGGGCTCGCAGGTGGCCATCCACGCCATCGGCGACTATGCTATAGAGACCACTATCAACGCTATTGAGGAAGCGATAAAGGACTCCCCCCGGAAGGACCACCGCCACAGGATAGAGCACTGCGAGGTCCTCACCACGACCCAGATCGAGCGCATCAAGCAGCTGGGCATCATACCCTCGATGCAGCCTAACTTCGCAGGGGAATGGAGCGACCCCGGTGGACTGTACGAGACACGGATAGGGAAGCGACGTCTAAGGCAGAACAACCCTTACCGGTACCTCCTCGATGAGGGGATCAAGCTCTCCTTCGGGTCGGATGGTATGCCATTCAATCCGATATACGGCATCTGGTCCGCGGTCAATCACTGGGTGAGGGAAAGCCGCATCACACTAGAGGAGGCTGTGAGAGGATTTACTCTAGACGCCGCATACGCTTCTTTCGAGGAAGACATGAAGGGAAGCGTGGAGGTTGGCAAGCTGGCCGACATAACTATCCTTGAAAAGGACCTAACGGAGATACCCTCGGACGAGATAAAAGATATTCCCGTCCACATGACCCTTGTAAGCGGGAAGATCATGTACTTCAACGAGTAGAATCTTACTCCTAAATACCATAAAAACACATTTTTACAGAATTCAAAGAATAAAACAGAACCCAGCCCTTAGAGTGAACTGCGCATATACGTATAACATGATGCATCAATACTTGTCCAAAACAAATATCGAGGATTCATAAGGACTATATAAAGAAGAAAAACACTACAAATGTACGATATCAAGAATAATTAATCAATGGAAGATGGTTAGAATGGCGAAGATCCCTCGGATCCTAGTGGTTGACGACGACGAGAACATAAGAACAGTTTTCAAGATGAACCTTGAGGACAGGGGATACGAAGTAGACTCAGCCGCAAATGGTCAGGAGGCCTTGGATAAGACCAGTAGAAGATTCTACAACATAGCCTTGATAGACATCAAGCTCCCAGACATGGAAGGGACTGCCCTGCTAAACACCTTAAACGAGAGACTTCCCAAGATGAAGAAGATAATTGTCACAGGGTTCCCAACCATCGAGAATGCCATGAAGGCTGTGAATGAGGGGGCCGACGGATATATCCTCAAGCCTGTGAAGATTGAGGAGCTCTTTCAGATAATTGAAGAACACCTCAGCAAACAACGGGAAGAGGAGAAGTACAGCGAGAGGAAAGTTGAGGAGTTCATTGAGGCTAGGGCAAGAGAGCTAGATACAATGACGAAATACCATAGACCAATATGACCAACTACTTTCGTGGAGCTATTCGGATGAATATCAATCCCAACAGTTCGAAGAGACCTCCAATCAATCGAGATTTAAACGACGTATTACAGGTGACCATCAAGGACACGCTTCCAGGAATCTTCGGAGAGAAGTCAACGAAGACCATTTTCAAGACAATGGAGAAAGTCCACTCCATCAGCGCGCGCAACATTCAATGTCACATTGAAGGATATTCTGGGAACAGGCCACCAAATAGTTGAAGGCATGATATTAGAGAGTCTATTTGACAGGACAAGGAAAGTATTTGTATACAGAGAAAATTTCACTTTCTCCGATTATATCAACTCGATTAAAGCTGAGACTGTAAAATAATCTAAACCTCTTTTCTTCATTCTATCGCTTGAAAAAGAATTTGTTCAACCATGGAATATCTGAGAAACATCTTTTAGTAGATGACACTATGCAAGAATGATCTGGATGGGAAAGATCAAAACCGTCGAGATAATTGTGAGAGGAGATATAATAGAGAAGAACATCATCCTCACCTTTGCTGAAAAACTCAAGACATCGCGACTACGAGCTGATTTCACCTCCAGCATTGCCGTCCCCCCATTTCTCATGGCAGTGGAGAAGAGCTATCCAAGCATCGCAGTCCTCTACGGAACAGTTGACCTTGAAGATCTATTCCAGTTCAAAGCCCTGGTTGAGGAAACCTGCAGAGAGGAGAGCTGCAGCATAGTATCGTTCAAGGAACTCTAGCGGGGAAATCTCGTGGACTCAAAGAAAGCTGTTTCATTGGTAGCAATTACGGTCATTGCGATATTCTCTTCCTACGCGACTTCGGGTATCTTAAGTGAAGCCGAGAGGTCAGCCCTCGTCGTTCTCGTCATAGCAGCAGGACTTTGGACCACCGAGGCGGTGCCTCTCGTTGCCACGTCCCTCAGTATCCCCCTCCTCCAGACACTCTTGGGCATCCAGGACTTCAAGGCAGCCCTCTCTCCCTTTTTCGACCCTGTCGTGATACTCCTCCTTGGGGGATTCCTACTCGCCTTGGCAGTTGAGAAGAACGACCTCGACGAATTCTTCGCATACCAGATAATCTCGAGGTTTAAGGCGGACGCCCGATTCATGGTGCTGATATTCATGGTTACAACCGCGTTTCTCTCCATGTGGATCAGTAACACAGCTTCGACAGCGCTGATGCTCACCATGGCTTTGAGACTAACGCAGACCGTGAAGGACAAGAGAGGTAACTTCTCCAAGATAATAATATTGAGTATCGCGTACTCCGCAACCGCTGGGGGCCTCTCCACCCTTGTTGGCACCACGACGTGTGCGATGGCTGCAGGATTTCTGAAGGAGATGATAGGCCACGAGATCACATTCCTTGGTTGGATGGGTTTCGGACTGCCCATCACCCTGTTGATGGTCCTCACCATCTGGGTCGTGCTTCTGGCTTTATTCCCGATTGAGGTCGAGGAGATAACGAGCCTGTCAATAAACAGGAGGGAACTGACAGAAAAGGGGAGGCTCACATTGCTGGTCTTCGTCTTCTCAATCCTCCTATGGCTGACGGGGAGACTGCCAGAACCCTTAGTCCAAGCCCTCGGCTGGCCCGGTCACGGTCTGTCTTCAAGCGTCGTGGCAGGTATCATCGCAGTCCTCCTCTTCGCTTCGAACATTATAGATGAACGAGACCTAGGTAGAGCGAACTGGAGCACACTCCTGCTCATAGGAGGAGGTTTAAGCCTTGGCGGAGCCCTTGAAGTCTCAGGACTGGTTCTAAGGATCAGCGACAGCCTGATGCTACTGACAGGGGGCAGACCTGAGATTGTGACCGTCACTTTGGTGGTCGTGTTCGGTCTTGGAATAAGCATCTTCGCCAGCAACACGGCGAGTGCCGGTATATTGCTCCCGATAGCGATCAGCCTAGGAAGCACGACCAGCGTAAGTCCGGTGATACTTGCAGTCGTGGTCGGCATATCCACGAGCCTTGATTTCATGCTCCCTGTGGGTACGCCTCCCAACGCAATTGCTTATAGCACTGGTAAGGTCAGCATGGGAGACATGATCAAGGCTGGATTCGCATTAGACGTCATTGGAGCAATTGTTACGATATTGCTTGCCAGCTATCTCTGGCCTTTTCTCATAAACTGAGCAAGTGTGATAACGAATTTCAGGAGATCTGTATTCCCCTATAGTCTTTTTCACTGCACGTCTCCCTAAGCCTTAAACGGATCAAATCAGGAGGAATTAGATATGATCACCCGTGAAGAGTCCCTGGACCTCGTAAAAAAGCACGTCAAGAACAAGAACCTCGTCAACCACATGATAGCTGTCTCCGCTATTATGAAGCGTCTTGCTGTGTACATGGAGGAGGATTCCGAGTTGTGGGAGGCCGTGGGACTGCTCCATGATATCGACTACGAGAAAACGAGCGATGATTTCAGCAAGCATGGGCTTATCTCAGCTGAAATAGTGTCGGAGCTCCTTCCAGACGAGGGGATCCATGCTATTAGAGCTCATAACGAGATGACGGGCTTCAAGGCTGAGAGTAAACTGGATGTCTGCCTCTTCGCTGCTGACGCCCTCTCAGGGATGATTGTTGCGGGAGCGCTCGTTAGGCCTACCAAACTCGAGGGTATGAAGGCAAGTAGCATTAGGAGGCGGATGAAGGACAAGTCCTTTGCCCGTCAGGTGAGTCGCGAGAACATCATGCGCTGCGAGGAGATAGGCATCCCCCAGAGCGAGTTCCTGACCATGGGCATCGAGGCAATGCAGTCTGTTCGCAAAGAAATAGGGCTGTAATCATCGCCGTTGATTATCATCTAGAGTGTCATGACAGTAATAGCAGCCTACGCATGCGTCATGATTAGAAGGGAAATAGTCCCGCTGCGATCCATGACAGCAGTAGCGTATTGAAGACAACACCCATGCCGATCCTGCGCGTGATCCTGTGGAACCACCAGGAGTAGGCTATTGTAATCATGAACACGGGTATTATTGCCCAGAGGAACTCGATTAGGAAACCTATCATCCCTGTGAAGACTCTGCGCTCAAACATGATCATGACCCCGTATTGGAGTATAATCAGCCAGAAATAGGGTGCGACCTTCAGCACTATTGTCCTTATCAGGTTCTTGAAACCAGGCTCATCCGCTTTCTGGATCCTCAGCGTATGGAAGTAGAGCCCCTCGGCGATGAAATATACTCCGAAGAAAGGTAGGAAAGACGGTAACACGGAGAGGCGTCTGAAAGTCAACGTCCTGAATAGGGGTATTATGAACGTGAGGGTCACCCCCAGGTATACTTCTCCAAAATAGACAATAATGTAGAGTAGAAGAAACATTCCCGAGGCTGTGAGGACATCTTTCAGCTTAAACGATTTTATAACGATCTGCATCAGATCGAGGGAAAGGTGAGGCGCCCTTCTCTGCACAATGTAGAGTATGATTAGCCCTCCAACGCCAGATAATAGAAGCCACCACGCCATGGAGGAGCCTATTCGAAGAGGGGGAAAAGGGATCAAGTTCCCAAGACCTGAGATCGGCAGAAATAGGATTAACCCGATACCGCCCCAAACCAGGAAGGCCCAGAGATCAGGGAGAATGTCTTTATCAGGTTTCTCTCCCTTGTCTCTCAGAAAGCCCTGAGCGAAGGCAGCGACTGGGAAATTAATCCAGATCAGAGCAACTATGGCGACCATGTTTGCAGTTACCAGGATGTTGTTGACGATTAGCGGATCGGGAGGTGTGCTCCCCTCTACCTGTAGATGCTGCCTCATCCAGGCGGCTGCCTTCTCTATGATTAGGGGTTCAACGGGCTCCAATAGATGTATGGTGGAGGGAAGGAGAAGCTGACGGGCGGTCCCGTATGACGCGTCCCCGTAATACATATCGGGGACCACGGGGACCTCTGTGTTGAAGGCATCCTCTAAGTCGACCTTGACTTTCTCTACGTCAAATAGGATGTCCAAGTAACCAATGACGACCAGCATATTGGGGGGATGGGTGGCGCTTAATGAGGGATAGTCCGATGCTCCGCTCTCACCGTCTAAACCCCCTGCAATAAGTACGACCGCTGAGACTCCCTGGGTGTCTGAAGCAGCTCTGGCCGCCCCTGCGCCGAGGCTGTGACCCACGATTCCTAGACGCTCAGTGTCCACATAGTCCAGGGACCTGAGGTATGCCAACGCTGAGGAAACGCCAAGAGTAGGATCGCTTCCATCGAGCTTCCCCCCAGATTGACCATGTCCAGTAAGGTCTAGCGAGAGAGCTACCATGCCCCTCCTGGTAATCTCCAGGGCGAAACCTGACATAGTCTCCTTCGCGTTGGTGAGCCCGTGGGCGCAGACGACCGCTGGCCTGGCGTCTTCAGGCGAGATGTCGGAGGGGATATAGAGCAATCCAGATAGGGTGTATCCGTTTGCAGCGATCGATACTTTCTCCACGGTCAGGGTATCTCCGACCGTGCTGCGGATGGTGGCTCCGTTATAGTTGGAGATAAGCATGAAAGAGAAAAGTAGGAGGAATAGAGCAGCTGTCGCCTTCTTCATTTCAGTCCACCTAAGGATTCTCGTCGGTCATAAGATTATCTTCTCATTGCTAGAGGGTTACCAACTCTTACGCTAGTGTGACCTTAAGATCCTCTTTAATGCATGATGGAAAAGGAGTTCTTCGAAATAAGATATGATGTTTAGTGAAATTAGGTGGAGATACTAGGCCTCGTAGACCGTCTTCCCACCCAGCATGGTCTTCAGGATCTTGGTGTCCTTGATCTCATCCTCTGGACAGGTCAGGATGTCTCTGTCGATGACGATCATGTCAGCTAGCTTGCCAGGCTCGATGCTTCCCTTAATGTTCTCCTCGAACGTGTAGTACGCGCTCTTGATTGTGTACATCCTGATCGCCTCCTCCCTGGACACCTTCTGCTCAGTCCCCATCTGTGTTCCTAGCACCTCCGTCTTCCTGGCGATGGAGGCCCAGAGGCTCGGGAAGGGCGGGTAAGGGGTGACGGGGGAGTCTGTGCCAGAGGCGACCTCTATGTCGTTGTCTATCCAAGCCCTGTGAGGCTTCAACCACTTGGACCTCTCGTCCCCCACGTTCTCGTGGTAGCTGTCCCCGAGGTAGTAGAGGAAGCTTGGCTGGGAGGCCACGACGATCCCGAGGCGCCTGCATATCTCAAAGTTCTCCTCAGTGGGCTGGTACGCGTGGATTATCGAGAATCTACGGCCCTTTATGGGCTTCTTCTTGTTGGTCGCTTCGAATGTGCTGAGGACGACGTCCATGGCGCCACCTCCGGCGCAGTGGATGCCTATGTTCATCCCGGCGAGGTTCCCTGCGTCCACCCTCTTCTGCAGGTCCTCCGTGGGCATGATGAGGATCCCCCTGTTGTCGTCTTGATCCTCGTAGGGCTCTCTGAGGAGGGCGGTCCTTCCTCCGATGCCTCCGTCGATAAGGAGCTTCAGCCCTAGGAATCTGAGGAGATCGTTCCCGTATCCGGTTGATATTGGGAAGTCACTTATCCTCTCGACGCTCTCATCTGCGGTCTCGTCCCCGAGCCTGCCATGGAGCATCATGTTTACCCTCACGTTCAGCTCCCCGTCATCCGCAGCCTTCTGATAGGCGCGCATGGTCTTCGAGTCGATCCCTGCGTCGACGACCCCCGTGAGACCTGCCTCGCTGAAGGACTTCGATGCCAGTTTGATGGCTTTCACGGTGTCCTCGAAGCTCGTGGGGGGTATGTGCTTCCTGACGAGGTTCATGGCGGGACCCTCCTCGAGCAGCCCCGTGGGCTCCCCGCCCTCATCCTTCTCGATGTTCCCCCCCACTGGCTGGGAGGTGTCCTTGCTCACCCCCCCTATCTCGAGAGCCAGGCTGTTGCAGACGCCGATGTGACCGCAGGTCCGGGTGAGCCAGACCGGGTTCTCGGGGGAGACCTTGTCGAGGTCCCACCGTGTGGGGTTCCTGTGATCGGAGAGCTTTACCTGATCCCATCCACGGCCCAGGATCCACTCTCCCGGCTCGGTTCTGTCAGCTACCTCCTTGACTGCGTTCATAATTTCAGAGATGGAGCTCATGGGCGGCGTCCGGCAGTTGATCTGCGACAGGAGCAGTCCCGTGCTGACCACGTGGAGGTGGGAGTCGATTAGACCAGGTAGCACAGTCTTCCCCCCGAGGTCTATCACCTCTGTACCTTCCCCTTTTAGCCCCTCGATCTCGAGAGTCGTACCCGTTGCGATTATTTTTCCGTCCTTGACGGCCACTGCCTCGACGAGGTTGAACTCGCTGTCGACCGTTATCACTTTCCCATCTAGAAGCAGGAGGTCGGCTTTGACATCCATTTTTAACACATACATGTAGGTGATCCGAATATAACGTTTACACGGGACCAGGTTACCAGAGGAGGAGCGTGACCTCATGGACGAGGAGCTCAGGGACCAAGCTTCTGCCCTCCCTTACAAGCCTGATCAGACCTAGGCTTTCCAGTTTCTTGAGGTCCATGTAGACGTTCTTCACGTTCCTCCCTATCTTGGCTGCCAAGTCGTTTATTGACTCGGATCTTACTCTGGAGAGCTGATCGAGAAGATCCAACCGTCTCGGGGTGAGTTTTGAGAACTCCTCCCATTCCAGCTCCATAATGTCATCAGTTAGGTATTCGAAGTCCTCGCCCTCCCTCCAGGCTCCGAGGGCTTGGACCATCCCCATCCACTCCAAGTAGTCTTCAAATGCATCCCTGTCCACGAGGCCTCTGTTGAATTTTTCGGGGATATCCTCCATGCTTTCCGTGTATTTCTGTTCAATTACAGTTACACGTTGGGTGACCTCTCCGAGGGGGATCGTCCTCATCACCTTGAGTTGCATCTTGTGTTTATTATTGGTGTTCGCACCAAAAAAGTCTTATTACCTCCCAGTTGATTACGGTTTTTGAGATTTCATGGATATTCCGCTTAAGAAAATTGATGATCTGATCTGGGAAATCCCAGTGGAGTATAATCGTTACATGCAGGTACCTGCCCGTGTCTACGCTGACGAGGCCCTCCTTAACAGTATGAGGCGGGATGACACCCTCGTCCAGGCTCTGAACATCACCCAGCTACCTGGGATCCAGAAGTACGGCATCACCCTGCCCGATGGTCACCAGGGGTATGGGTTCCCGATCGGTGGTGTGGCGGCCTTCGACACAGAGGAGGGGATAATCACCCCCGGAGGAGTTGGCTACGATATAAACTGCGGCGTGCGCCTCATGCGCACTGATCTCACGTATAAGGAGGTGAAGCCGAAGGCGCAGGAGCTCATCGACAGGATATTCAGGCTAGTACCCTGCGGTGTGGGCGTCGGGGGCAGGATCCGGGTCTCCACTAGCCAGCTGGACAGGGCTGTCTCGGAGGGAGTTGACTGGGCCATCAGCGAGGGTTACGGTTGGAGCGGAGATTCGGAGCACATGGAGGAGGGGGGCTGCATGAAGGAGGCTAACCCGGATAAGGTCTCTAACCGTGCCAAGAACCGGGGTTCGAGTCAGCTGGGGACATTGGGTGCAGGGAATCACTTCCTGGAGATCGCTCGCGTTCGTGAGGTCTTCGATGAGGGGGTGGCGAAGACGTTCGGTATCACGGAGCAGGATCAGATCGTCTGCTGGATCCATACAGGTTCCAGGGGGTACGGCCATCAGATTGCGACAGATTACATCCGGGTCATGGACAGGGCGGTGGGGAAGTACGGCATCCGTATCCCGAGCAGGGAGCTTGGGTGTGCCCCGTTGAAGAGCCGGGAGGCGGAGGACTACTACGAGGCGATGTCCTGCGCGGTGAACTGGGCGTTCCTGAACAGGCATGTCATCATGCACCACGTGCGCACGGCTTTCGAGGAGACGTTCAAGCGGTCTGCTGAGGACATGGGGATGAATCTGGTCTACGGGATGACCCACAACACGGCTAAGAAGGAGACCCACGTCATCGACGGGAAGAGGAGGGACGTGATGGTCCACCGTAAGGGGGCTTCCCGTGCCTTCGGCCCCGGGAGGGCGGACCTGCCGGATGACTATAAGTCGACGGGCCAGCCGGTGCTCCTCGTGGGGACGATGGGGACAGCGAGCTACCTGCTGGTGGGCACCGATAAGGGGGAGGAGATGTCCTTCGCCAGCACTGCCCACGGCGCGGGGAGGGTGATGTCCCGGACGGGTGCCCGTAGGCGGTTCCAGGCTAAGGATATCGTGCAGCAGCTGAATCGTAAGGGGATCGTGGTGAAGGCGGCGAGTGGGCGTATCTTGGAGGAGGAGAGTCCCGATAGTTATAAGGACGTTCACAGGGTCGCGGATGTGAGCCATTATCTGGGTATCGGGCGTAAGGTGATGGTGTCTGTGCCTGTTGCCGTTGCGAAGGGCTGAGTGATCCGTTTATATGTGGATCCTACTCTTTTTTTGGTAATTTGATCTCTTCTAGTGGCTTGAGGGTGGGGGCGTCCTTGTGGTTCACCCTGCTGGAGCTGGCTAGGCTGGGGTGTCTGCGGGGGGCGGTGAGGGTCTCCACGACGGAGCTTGCGGCGAGGCTGGGGTGCTCCCAGCAGTCTGCGTCGAGGCATCTCAGGGAGCTGGAGGGTGCGGGGTTTGTGTCCAGGAGGATCGGGGCGGATGGGAGCCTCATCCGGGTGACCGGTGAGGGAAGGGCCGCCCTGGAGGAGGTCTACGCCGTCCTCAGGGCGGAGCTGGAGGAGGCGTTAGGCGAGGTCTTCGAGTTCGAGGGGACCGTGTTCAGCGGGATGTATCAGGGAGGCTACTATATCACCCGTCCGGGTTACAGGGACCAGATCGTGGAGAGGCTGGGCTTCGACCCTTACCCGGGGACTCTTAACCTGAGGATCGGGGAGGCTGATCTGGAGCAGAGGCGGAGGCTGGATATTCTGCCGGGGATCCGTCTTGAGGGGTTCAGGGAGAGCGACAGGGCGTTCGGAGGGGCGCGTTGCTATCCCCTTCTGGTGAACGGGGAGGTTGAGGGGGCGCTGATCGTGGCGGAGAGGACGTCCTACGACCTGTCGGTGATGGAGGTGATCTCGCCTGTGGGGCTTCGGGAGAGGTTCTGTTTGGAGGACGGGGACACGGTGAGGGTGACCTTCGTCGGTGGGCCTGAGTCTGGCGCGTTACCTTGAGTCCGTGGTTCGGTCACCCTTTACGGCATGGATCGACTCGGGTGCCTCCCCTATTCCTTTTCGGGGTGGCGCAGTTACTCGTATGGGATCGCTGTACCCCCCTCCCCCCCTTGTCCTTGAAGCGGTTTTTTCGTCTCCTTTTCTTGGGATGGGTCGTGGAATCGGTTTGACGGTGTATTTTTTCGTATAATTTCCTATTTTTTTGTAGGTTGGAGAAGACCTGAGGGGATATCTCTGTAAGTTCTATGTGATGAGCCCAAGTGGGATGCTACTCTATGTGGGTCCAGCAGAGCTGGGTGGTCTCCCAGTCCTCCTCGTAGTAGACGAAGCCGATGTATCCGCCCAGGGGGTCTATGAAGACCCTGGGTTCTCCGAGGGCGGGGTCGTCGGTTATCTGGTCCAGTATCTCCCTCATGTCATTGGCCTTCTGGCGCAGCTCGAGCTTGGTTAGCTCCAGGTCTGTGACCTGATCGGTGTAAGCCAGCATCGAGATCCAGGAGTCGAAGGGGAGGTAGTGGGAGTAGGCGACGCTGGTCCATTCGTCTACGACGAGGTCGCCGACGATGGTCACGATGGAGTTGTTGTTGCCCTTGTACCAGTCGACTTCGGCTATGAACTCGTCGTAGGCCAGGGAGGCGGTAGTAATCGACTCCACCTGCTGCCTCAGGGCCGTCACCTCGTCCTCGAGGGCCTCGACCTGTGCTACCAGCTCCTGGCTGGCTGTGACTCCAGCGCTACGGGGGAAGACGTAGAGTCCGACAGCGGCACCTAGTGGGATCCCGACCAGGAGGCCGATGATGAGCAGGGTATTTTTTTCCATGGCGATTCACTCTGTGTGATAGGGGATATCGAAGTTAAGAGTTTGGGTGTGTGGCGATCCTGGTGTTTTTCTTGGCGGTTGGCGCTGGAGATATGCGTGTAGGTGGTCACGTGTTGTGAGTATCTCCGGTGACCTCAAGCTGTGAGTCGGCCTTAATAACCGTCTCGCGGACTCCGTTCTCGGTGGTTGATGAGATGGAGTTTAACGTGAGAGCGATGGTAGGCATCGAGAACGGCGTGTTGTTCCGGAGGAAGCAGGTCACGAACACGGTCCTGTTCCAGATGATGCGCCAACGTGCTCGAAGCATCTGCTGAGTGCAAAGTGGTTGAGTGAAGGCCACTCCTGTTTTCCGGTTAGAATCTCAGGTGCCTAGGCGGCGCCTATGAAGTCCTCGACTATCTTCCGTTTGATCTTCGAGGAGCTGTTGAGGTCGGACTTGCCGAACCTCTCGAGCCTGATGACCTTTATTTCCAGTCCCTCACCCTCGATGACCCGGAGGGCTTCGGTCTCGATCTCGTGCTGGTCGTAGCCGACTGCTATCACGTCTGGCTTCACTCGCTCGATGACGGAAGCCATGTCGATGTCCTCATAGCCGAGGAGGGCCTCGTCCACGGTCTTGAGGGCCTCTACTACTGCTCTGCGCTGGTCCTCGGGGATGACGGGTTTCCTTCCCTTGAGGCGCTTCACGGTCTCGTCCCTGGCGACGATGACGACCAGCCTAGAGTCTGGGCCTCCCAGCTTCTTGGCCTCCTCCAGGAGCCTGAGGTGGCCGTAGTGGAGGAGGTCGAATGCCCCTGATGTCAGAACCGTCGTCATTTTTTCACCACTCGAAGTCGACGAGGCCGAGGAGGCGGAGGGCGTCCAGGATACCCTCGGCGTAGCTCACGGAGGCGAGGGCGGTCGCCTTCCTCTCCGCGGAGTAGTACTCGGCGTCTTCTAGGTATCTGAAAGCGTGTTCGATTAAAGCCTTTACCTCCTCCGCGGTGACGCCCTTGGGGAGCTCGGCGTACTCAAGATGATCTATGGCCTTGCGGCAGCTGGCACCGTATTTCTCGATGAGCCTCTGGACCTCTCCGGTCACCTTCCTCCCTTCTAGGAGGTCAGGTGGGCAGTCTGCGAGGACCTTCAGGGCCTCGGCCTCGAGGAAGTGGAGGTCCCCGGGGACCACCAGGACCTGTGGGGGTCCGGCGAATGCGTGGTCCCTGAGTTTGATCGCCTTATCGGCCTTGACCTCTGCGCTCTCCCAGCCGAGCCTGCTGACCCCGACGGTGAGTGTGTCCTCTCCGTATGTGTCGGGTCTCTCGGCTTCCAGTAGGGTGGTTATGGCCCGCTGGATGCTGAGGTAGTTGTCGGCTTGGGTGTCGAGGTCGAGGAGGATGAGTGTGTGGAGGCCGTGCTCCCTGTTCTCGTCGAGGGTCCTGAGGACGGTGTCCGGGGGGCCCTTCTCGGGGAGGGGGAGGGTGACGGTGCGGCCGAGCTTGTAGAGGCTGAGCCCTGTCTCGGCTACGGCGGTGAGGATGGATGAGCCGTGGACGACCTTGGTGGGGATGCCCCGCTTCCGTGCGTCGAGGAGGAGGGAGATGTGGGTGGTTGCGGAGAGGGCGTCGCCTCCGATGAGGATCCCGACTTTCGCGGCCTCGGCCTCGCTGAGGAGCGTCTCTGAGGACTCCTCGTAGGCGCTCCTGGGGAGGGGTTTCACGGGCTTCCCTATCTGGGCGCTGAGGCGCTCGATGTTGGTGTCCAGGATGGTGGTGTATGCCTCCGCGTAGAGGGTGTCACACCCCCTCGCCGCCTCGAGGGCTCTGAGGCTGAGGTCGCGCTCGTCGGTGAGGCCGATGCTGATGAGGGTGAGGGTCAGGTGGTCTTCCTCCCGAGGGGGATGCGGGTGACGTGGCCGCATGCGAGGCAGGTGATGGCGACGTGGGGCTCCCTGCGCTGGCGGATGCGGGTGCGGCTGTTGGATCCGGGTACTAGGAAGGCTTTGCAGTTTCGGCATACCCTTCTGCGGAGGTCCCGGGGGAGATGGGTGCGGTTGCGGGTGCCTATCTTCCTGGCTAGGTCCACATATCTCTGGGCGCGCTGGGGGTCTGTGGGGTACGCTGCCTCGGCCTGCCTGAAGAGGGTGCGTATCCGCTCCTCCGGGATGTTGGTTCTGGGGGGCATCTGTGTCGGCCTTTTTTCGGGTTTTGTGTGGTGGGGTGAAGTTTATAAGCGTATGGAGGGGTATGGCTTGTTGGAGCGGGGTGGGGCAGCCAGGCTAGCCCGCGGGGCTCATAACCCCGAGGTCGGTAGTTCAAATCTACCCCCCGCTACTATGGTCGGTGGTGTTTGTTTTCTCTGTGGTGTACTGGTTTTTGGTACAAGTGGGTTGTGATCTCGGGAATTTTTCGCGTTATACGTGGTAACCGCTGCAAAAGACTACTCTACCCAACTAGCTCCATTCGACCCAATGGGGAACACGTTGAAAGGATAAGGCTCAAGGTCCCTGAACTCACCGTCGATGTATACGTGGATGCTTTGTTTAAGGTCAACATCCCTGTCTCCTATTTTTTTCTGCCTGACGAAGACGATGCCCTGACTCTTCCACTCTGGGACCATGTTAGCGTAACTGGAGTCAAGAATCGTCTCCTCGCCCGACTCAATATCGTGGATCACTAGATCGTAGATACCAAAGGGCTCGTTCATAAGCCCTGTCCTGAGCCGGGAAAACACGACCTTACTGTTATCGGGGCTCAAATCTGGGTCAGCGTCGAGCCCGATAGGATGCATGCCCCATTGGGGGCCCTCGTCGTCAGGGTTAGAGCCGCCTTCGCTGATTTGGACCATGTTCGAGCCATCCGCATCCATAAGCCATACCTTCGATGGAAGCAGCGATGAAGACTCCGGGGAGGGAAGCCTGTTGAATACTATCATGGACCCGTCCTCTGACCACGAGCAATCAAAATCAAAGTACTCATCGTCGTCGGTCACCTGCGTGAGCTCCCCGTCAAGGCTCAACGTAAACAGGTAGTTGTGGAACAACTCTTGTCTCTGGGCAGAGAACACTATCAACCCGTTCACCTGCGAGTAGTCAGGATTATTGTACTCCCTCAAGCCTAGCCCATCTGTGAGACACTCAATTTCCTTGGACGCGAGATCAACAACGTAGATGTTTACCTCGTCACCCGTGCCCACTATCCCGTCTCCATCCGTGTCCTCCTCGGCACCGATAGCCATGATTCGGGTCATGTCAATAGGTTTTGAGCTTGAGAAATCGTAGCCCACGTTTGTCAACTGGACCACCTCACCTGTCTCAATGTCAAGCGTGTACAACTGCCGGGGAGAAGATGTGATGCTGAAATCCTCGCTGTAGATAAGTTTGATACACTCCGCGTCCCCCAGCCAGTCGTCCTTAAGCCTGTACTCCTCGTCCAGACACGCGAGATCATCCAGCACGTACCTCATTGACACGAAGATTATATCAGCCCCAACAGGAATCTCATCCACCAGAATCCCCTCCGGAGCCTCCTCCGGGGGCTCCGGGTTCTCCACGTTGTCCCCCAGAGAACCGACCTCGTCCGGCTGCCTCAATACACCATAAAGCCCAACGAGAGCAACAATAACTAAAACCACGAGCCAAACGCTCCGCCTCATACCTACACCCCACCCATATACGCTCAAAACCTTCGTAAAGCCATCTAAAACTTTTTTCGTGTAATAAAAAGTGGCCGAATTGAATAAAGATGGAGAAATGCACAACAGATCAAGTCTCGGCGAACGGGTCCTCCGCCACGAACTGTGGCTCGTTCCAGGATGGGTATCTGTCTTGGCATATTCGGGGCAGTACGGTACATACCCGCGGACCTGATCTGTAATCCTAGTTCTTTTTTAATCTGCACATTACCTGGTCCAGCGACTATCGATGATGATTATGAAACATGAAGCCCGTGGGGCTTATAACGCTGAGGTCGGTAGTTCAAATCTACTCCCCACTACCAGTTCTCGCGTGCGGCTGGCTTAGGATAAGGGTTCCAGGGCTTTCACTGTTTCGTGTGAATGTATGCGGTTTATTACTGTGATTTTATAATGGGCTTGATGGAGAGATACTTTCCGGTGAAAGTTTACGTCGTTTATGATACGAGGTACGGCAACACCAAACGAGTTGCGGAGACAATAGTGGAGGGAATCAAAGAGATCGGACAAGTAGAGGCAGTGCTCAAGAAGCCCGGGCAGGCAGAGCCAGCGGAACTGCTTGACTGCGACTTGATCCTCATCGGCTCTCCGAATCACTACGGGGGACCAACCAAGGACATCAAGGGGTTCATCGATGAGCTGGGGAGGATCGGACTAGAGGGGAAACATGGAGCCCTCTTCGACACCTATCTGGGTGCAGGCTTCTATGAGAAGGCAGTGAAGAGGATGGAGAAGAGGATCAACGAAAATGTACCCGGCTTGGAGCTGATGGTTCCTAGTCTGTCGATACTGGTTGAGAAGTCCAGAGGTCCAATCGTGGAGGGAGAGCTTCCCAAATGCAGGGAATTCGGGAGGAAGATAGCAGACCAAATTAGGATCTGACCGCCATAACAGCTGGTTTATTATCTTATGTCAAGTAGGTCCGAACGTGAATGATATTGTTCAAAGGGCTCATGACATCGAGGTCGTTAGGATATGTCTACCACCCTCTTGAGGTGTAGATCGTCGATGATGACTAGGGCCTCAGGGTCCTCAGCCATTCCTCGGTCTCCCGAGGGGACCTGTGTCTGAGGAACTGGACGTGGGCGTGCTCTGGGTCGCTCATCAACTCTGGGAACTCTGCTTTCCTGCGAGGATAGCTGTTGATCGCCCAGAGAAGGATCGAGTCCCTGCTCAGCATCATCCTCAGGCTCTCCCGGTTGTCGTTCCAGAGCCTCTCCCTCAGGATAATCCTCCTCAGCGTCCGCAAAAGCAGCCGCATGAATAAAGTGTGGAAGGGGTAGTCGAGCCAGAGCACCGTGTCGGCTCCACCCCACACGATGTCCCGGACCTTGCTGTAGTTACCGTCCACGACCCACCGATCTCCCCGGATCGCGTCAATCACCCGCGCCCTGAACACCTCCAACGGCGCCTCCTCCCAGCCAGGCTCCCAATGCAGTGCGTCGAGCTCGACGTGGGGGACCCCCAGGGCTTCAGCCGCCCTCCTCGCCACGGTGGTCTTGCCTGAGCCGGATGTCCCGATCACGGAGATGCGCTGCATTGGACTAGAGGAAGCGGGCTGGGACTTTAAACAATCTGATTGTCGCCGAATCTGAAAAGACAAAACGAGATAGGTAGTTCAAATCTACCCCCCGCTACCAGTTCTCGTATGCAGCTGGCTTAGGGTATGGTTTTCAAGGCCTTCGCTACTCCACGTGAAACGGGAAATTATTAACTACCTACACATTAACATTGCACCATGACGCGCCACAAGGTCAAGATCTCCGTGATGACGGTGGTTGAACCTGGGACGTTGTTCGGGGACGATGTCCCTCTGAACACAGGGAGCGGAGAACCCCACGTAGAATGCCCAATCCACAAAGAGGGACAGGAGTTCTACGTCCACCACAACTACCTGATGCCGGAGGGGTTCTGCCCGGGCGCATGGCAGGACATACGCGAGTCCGTATCGATCCTCCACTTGGGCGGCACGTTCTATCCATGGCTCAAGGAGAACGAGATGATAAAGTGCTGCACCGATGGCCTGCGCCCCGTGATATTCAGGTTAGAAAGATTGGAGCCTCTAGAATAGAACAGCCTCCGCTGGCGTGCACCCCCAAGGACGCCTACAAAATACATCCATTACACGGTACAATTGAACGAATTACCTCGCCTACACCTCCCCGCTACCTCTTTTATTATTTAGTCAGCATAATCGTGGGATGGTCTGGTTAGCATTCTTAAAAAAGGAAATGAGATTAAAGGAATAATGGAATGTCAAAGTACACAGTAAAAAGTTACCAAGAAGGCTATGCAGAGGATCAAGCCCGATTGGACCTTGAAGTTTCGAAGACATGGATCCTGCCGGATCATACCCCGTTAGATCAATTGATTCAATTTTACTCAGATCTTGATATTGATCCTGAGCTGAGACTTTATTGTTTTCTGGATGATACGATGGTTGGTTTTGTATCCTGTCGATTAATGGATAAAAGGGAAGATGGAATAGACCGAATTCAACTTGATTTTCCAATCGTTTTACCAGGACACGAAGAAGCCATTGATTTAATGTATGAGAAAGCACTTGAAGTTGTCAGAGGAAAAGGGATCCAGCGACTTCATTCAACGTTCGGCTTATGGGGAGGAACAGAGGCTTGGGCGGAAAAGTGGGGATACAGACGCATCGATGAGGTTGGGGTTCTTTATGGCATAGATGTTAGCTCTGTGAACTTCAACGGAGAGAACGAGGAAATCCATCTTTTCAATCCCGAGACAGATCTAGATGACTGTGTAAGAATATTTGTACAGGAATTTGGTCTCCCGGAAGAGGGTGTGAGAAACTTTACTAACAGTCTGAATAACAGCGAACAGACAATAGCTTATTATGTGCTCAGAGAGGAGGGTGACATCGTTGCTACAGGAGCAATTGGGAGAAACCCGAACGTACCTAAACTAGGTTTCCTGAGTGCGGTATATAGCAAATCAATAAATGACTTGAGACGTTTATTGACTAAAATTACCGGTACTTCAAAAGAACAGGGAATAGAGAGGATTTTAATGTTCTTTACACATCTACGCCCAGATGATCCAGAGATAGAAAAATACTCTGCACTTGGTTTTTCATATCTAGGTTCAAATGTCAACTATGAAAAGGCTATATGAAAAAGGAAAACAGCGTGCGTAGTCCCTGATTCCTTATCGTGCACGGAGCCCGCGGGGCTCATAACCCCGAAGTCGGTAGTTCAAATCTACCCCCCGCTACCAGTTTCTCGGATG
>Ga0209536_100002270_pt1 | contig 31253 bp, 26 predicted proteins | sample DeeMarSeWOR28_12_FD_187461 | JGI IMG/M metagenome (GOLD analysis project Ga0209536, IMG submission 187461) | Marine sediment microbial communities from White Oak River estuary, North Carolina - WOR-2-8_12 (SPAdes) (version 2) | ecosystem: Environmental > Aquatic > Marine > Intertidal zone >... | reverse complement strand
ATGATTATGAAGTTGAAGGTGGCGAGATATTTACTTACAAATTATCAACACAATTTTTATCCGGAGAGAAAAGTGACATTGATACAGTAAGATTACAGAGTAGTGAGCCTTCAAATGTAGCGCTTTTCAATAATTTTCCAAATCCATTTAATTCCGAAACGACCATTACTTTTGGCCTGAATAAGCCCCTCAATGTAAGTTTAAAGATCTATAGCATCAGCGGTCAGCTGCTTAAAACTCTTATTAATGATCAGCAATTAGAGGCAAAATACCATCATATCCTTTGGGATGGAAAAAACAACCAAAATAACTCAGTGAGTACGGGAACATATATTGTTCGTTTGACTGCAGGTAGTGAACAACAGATAATGAAGATGTTATATCTCAAATAACTTTCAATTTTTTTTTGACAGGATAACAGGATTAACAGGATCTATTCAATTTTGGATTTGGAATTTTAGATTGCGGATTGAAATAATCATGAATTAGGATTATAGAATTTAAAATATCTTGTTAATCCTGTTATCCTGTCCTTTTATCTGGAAATGAAAAATTCCCTGGGAGAGGAAATTGAAAAAAAGGGCGATCGTCATCATTATCGACGGTGTAGGGGTTGGTGAATTACCGGACGCTGATATGTATGGTGATACAGGAACTGATACGCTGGGAAATTTAGCACGAAAGACAGGTGGTTTAAACCTACCCCATCTGGAAAAACTCGGTTTGGGATGTATTCACACTATTAACGGTATTGATTGCATCGATAAGCCGCTGGCCAGTTTTGGAAAACTAGCGGAATTATCACCTGGAAAGGATAGTACGACCGGACATTGGGAACTAGGGGGACTCGTCCTTGATCACCCCTTCCCAACCTATTCCAATGGATTTCCTCCAGAAATATTGGATGCTTTTACAAAAAAAACAGGACTTGAGATTTTGGGGAATTATGCCGCTTCTGGTACAGAAATAATAAAGGAGTTAGGTGAAGAGCATCTGAAAACAGGTAAACCGATTATCTATACATCAGCTGATAGTGTTTTTCAAATTGCAGCCCATGATGAAGTGATTCCATTAAAAAAACTATATGAAATTTGTGAGATATCCCGTGCTATTTTACAAGGTGAGCATGCCGTGGCCAGAGTCATTGCCAGGCCTTTTATTGGCAATAACCGTGAGGATTTTACCAGAACTAAATATCGGAAGGATTTTTCATTAAAACCTACAGGAAACACATTATTAAAAAATTTATTGATTAACCAGATACCAACAATTGCAATTGGGAAAATAAATGATCTTTATGCATATGATGGTATCGCTGAAAGTATCCTTACAAAAACAAATGCTGAAGGAATGAAGGCCATCTCTGATTCGTTGAATAATTATACAAATGGATATATAATGGCAAATCTGGTAGATTTTGATATGTTGTGGGGACATCGAAATGATTCATCCGGCTTTAAAGAAGGCTTAGAAGAGTTTGATGAATGGTTAGGTAGCTTCCTACTAGAACTTAGAAAAGATGATATCCTCATTATTACATCCGATCATGGGAATGATCCCACCACGCCCAGTACAGATCATTCGAGAGAGTATGTTCCCTTATTGGCCTACGGAGAAAAAATAAACAGAGGTATTGATATCGGTGTTCGAAAATCTTTTGCCGATTGTCAGGCGACACTGGCTGATTACTTTTCCGTTCAAAGAACATCCTGGGGCGAAAGTTTTTTGCAACTTATTTATCAATAATTTTCTTGATAAAATGAAATTGTATTTTGTATTTTATATTTTATATATTTAACCGCGCTTATGGGAACTACCTGGAATAAATTAAAAGAAGGAATATCCGAAGGTATTCGGAACGTGTCAGAAAGGACCGGTGAAATGACGAAGGTCGGCCGGTTGAAAGTTGAAATCATTGCGCTTAAACGAGATATCGAAAAAGCTTTTATTGAACTTGGTGGAAGAGTATATCATAAACTTGAAAATAATGAAGCAGATATCCAAACCGATCAACAAATCATCAAACTTCTTAAAGATATAAAGTCATTTGAATCCAAACTAAAGGACCGCGAAGAAAAAATAGAGCAGGTTCGGGAACATCGTTTGGTGAAAGATCAGTAGAATACGCAGATTGATATTAGGAACTTATTCATACGAAGTTGCGTAGCAGAAGGTGTATTATTAAAATGGAGTTTTTTCAGTGAGTGATTTTTTTATCAGCAAGAATCAATCCTTAGAAAATTATTTGCGTGAGATTGGGGAGGTTCAATTATTAACACCGGCAGAAGAGATTGAACTGGCAAAGCAAATAAAACAAAATAATCAGAGAGCACTAAAGAGACTGGTGAGTGCAAATCTTCGCTTCGTAGTAAGTGTAGCAAAGTCATATCAAAATTATGGTTTATCACTGGAAGATCTAATCAATGAAGGCAATTTAGGATTGATGAAAGCTGCTTATCGTTTTGATGAAACACGTGGATTTAAATTTATCTCCTACGCAGTTTGGTGGATAAAACAGTCTATCCTGCAGGCGATTGCTGAACAATCGCGTTTGGTCAGATTACCTTTAAATCGTGTCGGAACACTCACAAAGATCGGTAAGGTTTATAGTATGCTAGAACAGGAGTTCGAGCGTGAACCTACGCCGGAAGAGATTGCCAGTGTTTTGGAAGTAGAATCGGGCGATATCTCTGATACGATCAAGATGGCAACAAGATCTGTCTCCATGGACTCACCACTGCAAAGAAATAGTGACAGTCGACTCATTGATATTATTCAAAATCAACAGGATCCCGAGCCTGACTCAGAGGTTATGGGTGAATCACTGAAAGAAGAAGTGAATCATATCCTGAATACACTCACCGGCAGAGAGGCAAAAATATTAAAACTGTATTTCGGATTGGATGGTGAAAAACCGCATACCTTGGAAGAAATTGGGGTGAAGTTTAAGCTGACCAGAGAACGCGTGAGACAGATCAAAGAAAAGGCCCTTCGCAGGTTGAGACATAGTTCCAGAAGTAAAGTACTCAGGTATTATCTCGGATGATTGATACAATATAAATTGAATTGAAACCCCGTCACCTGACGGGGTTTTTTATTTTTTGAAAGAATGATTAAATTTACCCTTATATGCGTAGTCAATGTTACTGTGTTTTTAAATGCAAAGATCAAAAAGGATATATCAATATAAAAATCGTGAAAATCGTAATTAGACTTTCTGTTATTTTTAATCTTCTCTTGAGCGGGAATTGTTTTTCACAAGATTTTTCCAGATTATCTGATGGTAAGATAGAATCTATCGAATTGATCATTCCCACTTTCTTAGGTGGAGAGGGTCGAAACTACTATGGTAACGAAGCCCCAAGTCGGCTTAATCTGCTCTGGAAATTCTACCTGGGGAAGGGGAAAACGGTTATCTCAAAAAAAATCGGCGAGAAAGAATGGGCAGGAAGCGGCTGGACAGGACAATCCCTTCTCGTTCGCGAAAACGATCAACTTTATCTGATCCAGAGTGCCCTCGATCATCATCTAAGAAAAATAAATGCAACCTCTGGTGAGATGATATGGAAGTATAAATTTGATGATGTTGTCAAAGGGACCGGGACAATTTGGAGAAATTCCGGGGCACGAAATCTGGAAGAAAGTGTTATCATCCTTCAGGGAAGCCGCAGGGGTCTGGAAAATGATTTATATTCGAGATATGTGCCCAGCTTTAGAGCGATTTCATACTTCACCGGTCGCGAGCTGTGGAGAATGAATGTATCAAGAACGGAAAGTTATAGCCGGGATGTGGATGGTTCTGCATTGCTCATAAAAGATACGGCATATATCGGTCTGGAAAATGCATTGTTCACAGTTTTCAATCCTGACCCAAAATTTGCCTCGGTAAAGCAGAGGATGCTGCAACCAAAAATATATAAACAAATTAAACTCTATAATAAAAAAGATCAGATTCGACATGGTGGAAATTTGGTGGTTGAATCATCACCGGCTCTTCTCAACGATGATATCTATATAACTGCCGGATCCGGTCATGTATATGGATATGATGTTGCACGGGATAAGATTCACTGGGACTTTGATATTGGTTCCGATATGGATGGGTCACCGGTCGTGACAGGAGACAGTTCATTGATTGTCACTGTAGAAAAGCAGTATATAGAAGGTCAGGGTGGTGTATTTAAACTTGATCCCGGGAAACCACCTGCGGAAGCCGTGATCTGGTACTTTCCTACTGAAGATGACAGCATTGAATCATGGCAGGGTGGTATCATTGGTTCAGTTGCTGTAAATGATAAGACGCGGGAACCTGATGATCCATTCCTTTGTGCTTTTATCGGGATTGATGGGTATTTATATGTTGTAAAACATCTTGAGATTGATGTTCACTCCGATAAGGTTCCCGGACCGAACAAGCAAGCAAACTACTATCAACCTAAGCTCGTATTTAAAAAGCAAATTGGCCCTTCAATTTCTACCCCTATCATTGTTAAAAACAAGATTATTGCCTGTGGATATAAGGGGATCTATTTATTTGAGTTTGATAAAAACCTGAATTTCCGGTTACTTGATAAGCAAAAGAGGAGTGCATTTGAATCTACACCAATCGTTCATGAGCGGAAGGTTTACATTGGTGCGAAGGATGGGTATCTTTACTGCTTCGGAGAAAAGAATTAAAGGTCGTAAAGGAGACAATCGATTACCTTAAACCACTCTACATTTCCTAAAAAAAATCTTTGCGTTCTTTACGAGTAGAACTTTTGCATGTAAAAAGGAGAAACAGGAAATATTATCTATCGGTGGTTATAATTGTTAAAAGCGACATAATATTCATATAAATAGTTAAATTACAATTAGTTAGGTAATAAAATCGTTAATTTTTTAAATTTTTAGCTAATTTTCTGGAAAAATGACCGAATTTAAGAAATAACAGAAATTTAATTAAGAAAGTTATGATGCAAGACGGAAAAAGCTTGACAAAAATATGGAATTTAGATATTTTTCATGTTACTGGTGGGTCTATCCGGTTTTGCAATCACCATTTAAAATTGTTGTAAAAGGATTAAGGGGTTAAGGAGTCTATTTTGACTAAAGAGGAATCTACGATCATTTTTGTCTCTAAAGACAAATCATACATTCGAGAGTTTAAAATCTCCCGTAATAAATTCATTCTCTATACCTTGTTATTTCTGACACTGTTCGTGGTTGGAGGAAAATATTCACTAGATTGGTTATTGGAATTTCGCTACGATTCAAAAGTGGAATTTCTGGAAAAGAATAATCTATTCCTCAAGAACCAATTATCTGAAATGGGGGATAAGATTGAATTTATTAATTCGCAATTAGCTGATATTGCGATCAAGGATGACCAATTACGCGTGGTTTTAGGTGTTAAGGAGCTGGGTGATGATGTGCGGGAGGTAGGTATTGGTGGTACAAATTTTGAATACAAATTCGCCGAACAAGTAGTGAATCCTGATGTAGCTGATGATCTCAATGAACAGATGGTAAAAATTGATAAGCTTGAACGAGAAGTTAAACTGGAATTGAAAAGTTTCGGTGATCTGATTAATACATACTGGGCAAAACAGGATAGTTTGAAACACATGCCTGCACTTCATCCGGTTCTCGATGGTCGCATTACATCGAATTTTGGAATGCGTTTACACCCGATATTTAAACGTTACAGAAAACATCCGGGAATCGATTTTGCAGCGAAACCGGGGACACCAATTTATGCTGCTGCTGATGGTGTGGTCAAACTTGCCAAATTTAACGGTGGTTATGGAAATTGTGTTTTTATCGATCATCTTTACGGTTTTGAAACGCGATATGGTCATATGCAGAATCTTTTAGTGAGACGTGGTCAAAAGGTTAAACGGGGTGATAAGATCGGTCTGGTTGGTAAGACCGGGGTCGCTACCGCACCACATCTCCATTTTGAGGTTCATTATAAGGGCAAGGAGGTTAATCCCAGACATTACTTCTTTGATGACCCTTCTTTAAACCGACTCATTGTTGAAAAAGATCGCCTTGAATAGGCGATCTTTTTTTTATCCTTTCCTTATAATTATCATCATCTTATCCAACTCTTTAAAAATAACCACAGAGTACACTGAGTCTATATCTTTTTAAAGATATCAGAGTATTTCGCAGTATCCTCAGTAGTTTTATTTTTTTCACGATTTTATTGATAACATCTGACATTCGCTACTCCAAATTATCTGAAATTTAACTATATATTTTTCTGTAGAGGGGGAAAACAAAGGAACAAAACACAGATCGAATACGACAGAAAGCGTATAGTTGAGATGTGTCTTAAAGGCCTAAACCAGACAGAGATCCCTCGTGAAATTGGCATGCACCAGACGATAGTCTGCAAGGAACTTGCTGTAGTAAGGCAACGTTAGGCATTCACCTACAAGTTGATGTTTAGCAAATGGTGATAGACTGGCTTTAGACATGCTATATTAATGACGAGAATGCGTTCTGCGCCATTTAGATTCGTGGTCAATATGATATAATGATCGAGGATTTTCTTGTTGAAGAGGTTATCTAAAATTTATGAACATATAATCAGTTTAAATGTGTTGTCATAATTTTATGTTAAATATTTGCCAGTTATAAAACGTGAGTATAAATGTTGTATCTGCATTTCATTTTTCACCTCGCTTGCTATATCAAATGTCTCCCGTGTATTTGCTGAATCGACATTTAGTATTTATGAAACTAAGCCTTATCTTAAATTCTGATTGATCCGCCCTCCAATTATTAACTCCTTTCCACATAATGAATTTAATGGAAAGTGTCTCTAAACAAAATTTAACTTTTCTTCGAAAGGTATTAACGACCTACAAAAGAATGTAAAGATTTTGTAGAATAAATGGAATTGGAAATTATGAAGAATAATGACTAAAAGTTTCTTTGTAATATAATTAATTTATTAGGTTGATAGGCTATTCTTAAGAATTTAATTAAAATTCCCCTTCCCTAGTTCAAAATAATCTTATTACATACTTTTGATCAAAAAACACATAAATATCTTTTTTATTTTATATTTAGCTGGATTTTTGTAACTTTAATCCCCATAGAATACATTTGATGATTTTTCAGTCAAATCCCTGAGCATTTTTAATATTTAAATCGATAACCCGCGCTATCATCGTGGATTAATATCATGACTATCGTTTGTGTGATTCCGGCCCGTTTTGCCTCTCAAAGGTTGCCCGGTAAACCTATGTTAATGATTGGGAATGCACCGATGATTGAATGGGTCTATAAAAGGGCGTGTAAATCTGACAGATTTGATGATGTGATTGTAGCAACAGATAACCAGAAAATATTTGAACATATTGCTTCATTTGACGGTCATGCCGTTATCACACCCGAGGATCTGCCCTCGGGAACGGATCGTGTGGCGTATGTTGCAAGAAACATTAATGCGGATATATTTCTCAATTTACAGGGAGATGAGCCTTTAATTACTCAGGAAGTACTTGAAAAAGTATGTAGAGCGTTTGAAGATCCTGAGGTAGAAATAGCAACCCCGGTCACCAGAATTGAAACGGTTGCCGATTTGAAAGATCCTAATCTGGTCCGGGTCGTTCTCGATAATCAAATGAATGCACTGTATTTTACTCGGGCAATAATACCTTATTTTCGTGATTTAGAGAAGTATGAAGAATGGCTTGATCATTATCAGTACTTCAAACATATCGGGATCTATGCCTATAGAAAGGAATTTTTATTACGTCTTACGGAGCTGCAGCCAGGAAAGTTGGAACAGGTGGAAAAACTGGAACAACTGCGGGTGCTTGAACATGGCTACAAAATACGCGCGGTCATTACTGACTATCAATCCCGTAGCGTTGATACAGAGGAAGATTTGATCAAAATGAACAACTATATTCGTAATCATCAAATAACGGTGGATGAAATTGATGCAAAAATGTAAGTACATATTTGTGACGGGAGGAGTCGTTTCATCACTTGGTAAGGGTATTTCATGCGCCTCACTCGGATACTTATTAAAAGCGCGAGGCCTTAAAGTTTCTATTATGAAACTAGATCCATATTTGAATGTGGATCCCGGAACGATGAGTCCTTATCAACATGGAGAAGTGTATGTTACAGATGATGGTGCAGAAACCGATCTTGATCTGGGGCATTATGAAAGATTTCTTGATCAAAACATGTCAAAGGTTAACAATGCGACGACCGGACAAATCTATCATCATGTATTGAAACAGGAAAGGAAGGGAATATTTCTCGGTTCAACGATTCAGGTTATACCACACATAACGGATGAAATCAAAAACCGCATAAAAATGGTGAACAAAAACGCTGATCTGGATGTCGTCATCGTAGAAATCGGCGGGACGGTTGGTGATATTGAAAGTTTGCCATTTTTAGAAGCGATACGGCAATTCGGATTAGAGGAAGGAAAAGCAAATACAATGACTGTACATCTGACCCTGGTGCCCTTCATATCAGGTGGAGATGAACTAAAAACAAAACCAACACAGCATTCCGTTATGCGTTTGCGTGAAATAGGTATTCAACCGGATGTACTTCTATGTCGGAGTGACCGAACATTACCTGAATCTGTTAAAGACAAGATAGCTTTGTTCTGCAATGTTCCATCTGAGGCCGTAATCGAAGCGATCGATGTACCCACAATATATGAAGTACCACTCTTGTTTGCCCGTCAAAAATTTGATCAGATTGTAGCGGAGCATTTTGGATTCAACGGCAATGAAGCAGATATAGAAATATGGAAAAAATTTATAAAGAGATTCAAATCTATCCGTAAGAAGATCACCATCGCTATTTGCGGTAAATATGTCTCTCTTCCGGATGCCTATAAAAGTATTATGGAATCTTTCGTCCATGCTGGTGTCGAAAACGATGTAAAGGTTCAGCTCAAGTGGGTAAATACTGAAGATATTGTTCCCGGAACAGAGAAAGAGCAACTGAGTGATGTTTCTGGAATTCTGGTACCGGGAGGTTTCGGAGAACGCGGTATCGAAGGGAAACTAAACACAGTTAAGTATGCGAGAATCAACAAAATTCCTTTTCTTGGTATATGTCTTGGGATGCAATGTGCTGTGATCGAATTTGCACGAAATGTTGTTGGTTGGAAAAATGCTCATAGTGCAGAATTTGATCCGGACACAAAATATCCGGTTATTGATATCATGGAAGAACAAAAGAAAGTGACGCAAAAGGGCGGTACAATGCGACTCGGTGCTTATGATTGTAAACTTATAAAAAATACAAAGTCATATGATGCATATGGCTCGGATGTGATAAGTGAGCGTCACAGACATAGATTCGAAGTAAATAATACGTACAGAGATAAGATAGTAAAAAAGGGAATGATAATCAGTGGTATATCCCCAGATGGTACGCTAGTCGAAATGATAGAATTGCCGGAACATCCATGGTTTGTTGGCTGTCAGTTTCACCCGGAATTGAAATCCAGGGCAACGCGGGCGCATCCTCTTTTTCGGGAATTTGTTAAGGCCTCTTTAGAGTTTTCTAAAGATAAAGGATAGGATAGTAATATCCTGTTATTGTTGGTGCTCGGAATATAACATATAAATAGTTATTGATACTGAGAAAGTTAAGAATCCTTCTAGCTCTCATTAGGTAATCATGACTTTTTGAATATAGCTTCTCATTTCTCGGATTCTTAAAGAACGTCAAATTGAAATGGTATAATGTATCTCCTGGTCTATAAATCTTTAAAATTTTCTCCTCAGATCGATTTTGAGATTATTAAAAAAGATGGATTCGAAATTGTCTTTGCCTCTAACCTCAAATCTATGAGGGATATGATGCTCGCAAGAGAAGCTGCGGCGGTCATTGCTTTTTATGAGTCTGAAGAAAAAAATGCGCTGGATATGCTCAGATATATCATGCGGCAGCATTCCAACACACAGCGAATCTATCTGACAGAGCACCTGGGAAAAGCTTTGATCGAAAATGCGGTAAACAAAGCACATATCAATTATTTATTAATCTTGCCAGCGGATCCGGATCATTTATTAAAAATTGTAAAAAAGGCCTTCAGGCGATATGAGTTTTTAACCCGTCCGATGAAAAGATATGATGATCTGGCTGGTATAACGGCAGAATTGCTTGAACACGTTGATAAATTTAAAAATGAAGCAAGTACAGATTCGCTCACAAAATTGTTTAACCGGCGTTCTTTTGATGAGATTCTTGATAAGGCGATGGCTTTATATAACAAAAATGATCTTCATTTTTCCTTGGTGATTTTGGATCTCGATGATTTTAAAAAATTAAATGATTCCTATGGCCATCAGGCCGGTGATGAAGTTTTAAGAACTTTTGGGCACATTCTGCAAAAGAATATGCGACAGGAAGATTCTGCATTCCGCTATGGGGGCGAAGAGTTTGCAATCATTGCTAGTGGCGATAAGGCAAAAAATATCAAACTATTTATCGATCGAATTCGTAAGCAGGTTAAGGAAACAATTATCACTTTTGAAGATCACCAGATTACATTCACATTCAGCGCCGGAATTGCCTGTGTTCATAAGACAGTGTCAAAAGACGAGTTGATTAATTCGGCAGATCAGGCGCTTTACTATGCGAAAAGGCATGGAAAAGATCAGGTGATCATATATGAAGATATCAGAGTGAAGAGTACATAAACAGTGAGCTGTACGCAATAGAAATAATATTAAGCACTAAACAAAACTAAAAAATATCAATATTTCTCAATAATAATTACATTTGCGTCGAATATAAAATTTCACAACAAAAGTATAGAACTGATGAGAACCGGTATAAACAAAAAAATATACCATGGAAGATAAAATTAATCAGGTTTCCATTTGGTCTTCATTTGATAATCTTGTTGAAGAAGCGGAAACTACATTTTTTGATCATCATTATGAGAATGCCATAAAAAAATGGCAGGATTATGCCCAAATTACAGGTGCACCAAGTTGGCAACAGGCAGCTGATGATCTAAAACGTCTCATCACAGAATATCTCTCTGCTCATATTTCAGAGCCACAGCAACTTTTCGAAGCCTGGTTAAAACTACGCCGACAAATGAATGAAAATAAGCTCAGTTCATATGCTTATAATATCATGCAACGTTTATATGCAAAGATTTTTCTATCTTCAAAACAGACGGTATCTTTTGATATCGCGACCGGTGTTTTCTGTTTTGTTGAGAAAAGATACGATACGGCAAAAGAGAATCTTAAAGATGTATTACTTAAAGAGCCTGACAATCTCCTGGCAAGAATATTCTTGAGTAAATGTTATTTTGTTCTCGGAGATGAAGAAAAAGGAATGGCAAACCTCTCGCAAACGATCTTCCTTGGAGGCAACGAAATTCTTTCTGAAGATATTGGTTCAATGCAAATCAGGAATCTTTATGGAAGGTTACGTTCCATTCATGGAAAGGGAGAAGTGGGTGTTTGGTTAGTTCCATTTGAGGCCTGGTACAGAAGCTGGTTAATCTGGGTTGAAGACACGCCTTTTTTTCAGGTGATGCAGCAAAAAGAGAGGAATGAGAGAATACTCCAGGTCAAGTATTATGCATCTGAAAAATATCGTCACTTTGTGAGATGTCTATACATCGCTGAATATGTGAGAGAGTTTCTTCCAAAAGAAAAAGGAATTATCTGGGAACAGGAAGCGTATATGGAAAAGCTGGATGCAAATCTTTTTCAACGATACCGTAAAAAACGAAAACCTATCGTTTAACAAATTTTAAATTTTAAAGTACAAAGATATAAAAATTTTAACCACTGAGAATCACGCCAGTGGGCGGATCCGCCTTCCGGCGGATACTGAGTTTTTTTGTAGAATAATTTCACTCCGATAGAGTGTTTAAAAATATTTACTCAGTATCCTCAGTGGTTTTTAATTATAAAAACTTGAAGAGGATGGAATAGTGGAAAGGAATCCGGTGAGAATAAAGGCTGTTTTATTTGATCTTGATGGCGTTTTATTGAAGAGCATGGAACAGCATCTGGAGGCATGGCAACATGCCTTTCATCGTTTTAATGTGGTTATAAAGGATTCAGATTTTTATAAATTGGAGGGTAGAGGTGTTAAAGCTGTCGTTGAGACACTTATTCAAAAATTTCAAATAGATCCCAGTTTAAAGCAACAACTCATTGATGTGAAAGTTGCTTACTATAATAATCATTTTCATGCGGAATTTTATGATCATCTTTATGATGTATTGGATCTTTTAAAAGATAATCAATTTAATATGGCGGTTGTTACCGGTGGATATCGCGATCGCGTAACCCGGATAGTTGATGAATTTTTTGATAGTTATTTTTCGGCGATAATTACATCTGATGATGTTAAAAATACGAAGCCGTATCCTGAACCGTATCTTAAGGGGGCAACACTTCTTGGTCTCCGTCCTGCAGAGTGTCTGGTTATTGAAAATGCTCCAATGGGTGTTGAATCTGCAAAGAAGGCCGGGATGAAGGTCATTGCCGTTACAACGACAATGACAAAAGACTATCTAGAAATGGCAGATGTAATTGTCGATAGCTTCGCAGAAATCAGAGATTATCTTAAAGATCATATCTTATAATTAAGTATGAAAGATGTTGGATATTAGATATTGGATCTTGGCAATATCCAATGTCTAACATCCAAGATCTCAATTGACTGCCACTCTATTAAAGAATAGTGGTTTGCTTGCTTAAAAACTCATATATATCCATCTGTGATCTTCGAATTTCACCGGTATCATCCCGACGGTATTCATTTTTTTGATGTGAATCGATAATGCGTGCCTTCAGATTATCGTTCCACTGCATTTCAAAGATCGATCGTAATGTATTTTTTATACTTGTGGCATAAATAGGAAAAGCAACCTCAATCCTTCTTGAAAGGTTCCTCCTCATCCAGTCAGCTGAGGCTAAATAAAATTTTTCTCTTCCACTATTATGAAATATGTATATCCGCGTATGCTCCAGAAACCTATCGACGATACTTATAATCTCTATGTTCTCACTCAACCTCTTTATTCCAGGTATGAGGCAACAGATACCCCTGACAATTATCCTGATCTTGACACCTGCCTGACTGGCTTCATATAATTTCTCAATTATTTTCCTATCTTCAAGGCTATTCATTTTCAGATCGAGAGCAGCTTTTTTCCCATTTTTAGCGTTATTAATTTCAGTGTCTATCAGTTCATAAAATTTCGTGCGCATGACGAAAGGCGCTACCAGAAGATGATTGTACTTATATTCGCCTTTCTGTGTTTTTAAGTAATCAAATACGTGCTCGATCTCCCTGGAAATACCATTATGAGCTGTAAAAAATCCAAAATCCGTATAAAGTTTCGCTGTTTTTTCATTAAAATTTCCGGTGGATAAATAAGAATACCTTTTAATTTTTTTACCCTCTTTGCGCATAATAAGGCATATTTTTGAATGTACTTTTAATCCGGGAAAACTATATAAAACAGTAATACCGGCATCTTCCAATGTCTGCGCCCATAGTATATTTGATTCTTCATCAAATCTTGCCTTGACTTCTACAAACACCGTTACGGATTTTTTCTTTTTTGCAGCTTGTATGAGAGCACTTATGATTTGTGAATCAGCTGCGGATCGATATAGCGTAATCTGAATGCTAATTACAGAAGGATCATCGGCTGCTGATCGTAAAAATTTAATCACATAGTCATAAGAGTGGTATGGAAAATATAGCAAGTAGTCTTTTTTAGAAAGTACAGACCACATATTTGAAGTTGATTCTAGAGTGGTCACCTTAATGGGGGCTAAACTTTTGTCCTGTAATGAAGCCGGTCCAAGACGAGGAAAGGAAATAAAATCGCTGAAATTATGATATTTTGCACCGGGGACAAAATCTTCTTTTTCAAGCATGAGAGAGTCTTTTAAGAAATTAAGAAAATCTGCGGGCATATTTTCATCATATAAAAATCTCGAAGTCTTACCTGTTTTCCTTCTAGCGACACCTTTTTTTATTTTCTCTAAAAGGTCACCTGTAAATTCATCATCGATGTAGATTTCCGCATCGCGTGTTAATTTTATCTCATAAATTTCTTTTATTTTATATCCGGGAAAAATTTCATCAAGATGAAGTCTGATGATGTCGTCCAGAAACATTACGGCATGCTGATTATCTGACGAAGGAATTTCTACAAATCGTGGTAAATTAATTGTGGGAATTTCTACCATCGCATATGTAGACCGCGTCGATTTTTCCGACTTTAATTGTTTTTCCGTTTTGGATTGAAGTTTTACTGTAAGATACAGGACTTTATTGTGAAGAAAGATTGTCACTTTTTTTCTGACTAATATGCTGGGTCTGAGAAAAGGTAATACCTCATAACGAAAATAGTCGGCCACAAACGAGGCCTGCCTTTTATCCAGTGATTTATCATCTGTTAAAATAATATTATTCTTTTTTAGTTCAGGTATTACACTGTTCCGGAAAATATCTCCCAATTCCTTTTGATGGATATCTACTCTCTTTTGGATTTCTTTTAAATGGGTTGCCGGATTAATTTTAAGTTTGTCTCTGGATTTTTTTTTCAAAGATAGCAAATATCGCAGAGCAGCAACTCTGACACGAAAGAATTCATCCAGATTTGATGAAAATATTGCCATAAACTTAATTTTTTCATGTAATGGTACAGTTGGATCTTTCGCTTCCTGCAGAACTCTGTGATTAAAGGACAACCAACTTAATTCTCTATCATAAAAATCTATCTTTTTCATTGTGATGTACTTATCTATTTTGATATAAGATTTTTTGGATACTCAAAAAAAAGGAGTTTCCCACTATTCTCCGACAGCTCTTTCCAGGATGTGATATTCAATTCTGAACAGACAATACCACAGGTAGGAATGTTATCAATTCGAACATTTGCGATCATGTTTGCGAAATATGTCAAACTTGGGTTATGACCGACGAGCATGATCCTTGTGTATTTATCATCGGTTCTGCCTGCAATTTTGAGAAGACCCATCGAGCTTGCTTCATAGATTTCGTCATCAAACTGTATTTTTTTCTTTGGGTAAGAGATAATGTCGGCAAGAATCTTTGCCGTTTTTTTTGCCCTTGTAGCCGGGCTGGATATAAGTAAATCTGGCATAATCTCTTGTTCTTTTAGAAATTTCCCCATCAGCGGAGCATCTTTTTTACCACGTTTATTAAGAGGTCTTTCGAAATCATCGAGATCAGGAAACTTCCAGCTCGATTTTGCATGACGTACAAGGTAAATTGTTTTCATAAGTTAGTTCTTTTTTTGAGCACGAATTACACAAATTTAACACGAATTTGCACGAATTTATTTTAATTATTTTTTATTCGTGAAATTTGAAATAATTCGTGGAATTCGTGGTTAAATATATTTTAACAGAGTTTGAATTATACAAAATTTTCACAATTTTATAGCGTTACAAAATTTAAAATAGGCAAATGAAAATTGAATTGCAATGATTTAAAGGTAAGAAATTTGTTGGGCTGCCTTTCCAGGCCAAAAATATATCTGATGGGAGGAAGGATTTGAGCGAGGAGAAGAGATCTTTAATTTTTATACCCGATATTAGTGGATTTACGCGTTTTGTAAATGATACGGAAATTCAGCACAGTCAGCATATTATTGAAGAACTGTTGGAAGTTATCTTGAAGGCAAATATACTCAAACTGGAAGTCTCAGAAATTGAGGGAGATGCAATTTTATTTTATCGTCCTGGAGATCCCCCACCGTTAGAACAGGTGAGTGCGCAAATCAAGCACATGTTCATTGATTTTCATTCTTATTTACAACTTATTGAACGAGATACTGTTTGTCAGTGTGGTGCTTGTCGGACGGCCAGCAAATTGACACTGAAGTTTTTTATACACTTTGGAGAAATTGGTATTTCAAAAATCCGTGAACATACCAAATTGATGGGTAAAAATGTTATTGTTGCTCATCGTATTATGAAAAACATGGTCGAAGGTGATGAATATCTTCTTATGACTGATGAATACGTGAATCTGCATAACGGATCTGAAGTGAATTCTATATTGAACTGGGCTGATCTGAATGCAGGGAAAGACGTTTATGACCATATCGGAGAAGTTTGCTATCGGTACATCGAACTTTCATCGCTCCGCGATCACATAAAACCAATAAAACCTGCTCCCGATGTTCAGAAATATCCCAATCCAATTGTTTTCTCTACCACCATTGCCAGACCGATGGAATCTGTCTACCGCATTGCTACAGATCTGGCTTTACGGACAAAATGGTCTGAAGGCCTGAAAAAAATAACATATAATGAGCAGGAGATTCCACGAATCGGATCAAAACACATCTGTGATTTGTCCGCAGGTTTGGTCGAATTAGAGACGATACAGAACAAACGTGATGATAAAAAGATTGAGTATGCTGAACAGGCGACGAAGAGCTATATTTTTCCCAAGGCCACCACATTTTTCATTTTTGAAGATGATGGGGGTAAGACAAAATTCAGTATGCAATTTCAGTATAAAAGAATTTTTCTGGTAGGCTGGTTAGTTGATCTAGTCTTTAAAAAAGGACTTGCTGAAAACATAAAAAAATCGGTTCAGAATCTTAAATTATTCTCTGAAGAGGCATTTCAAAATCACAGGGCAAAAGCGACAATATAAAGAAGCACTGAGATAACCAATCCGTACATAAATATGTTATAGGCGTATCGTAGAAAGCGGTATTTTTTGCCTAGAACTACCCCAAGGTAGTAAATGTCTCGAATTAAATTGTTGTAGAGATAATCTCGATCTTTCATCAGTTCTTGTATTCCCCATTCATAATCATCAACAGGCATGTTGATAAAGTTTCCGAAAAAAAGGAGATTACCCTTTTTTTGAGTTATATCCTCTCTGGAAATTGTAAATGATGTAACTTTTGGTCGCGTCGATAGAACAGCGAAAATGATCGTACCTAGTAATGTTATCAAGATTGCTATGGTAGGGAAAATGAGATGGGGATCTTCCTGAAGTCTTCTTACTAAAACTGAAACAATAATAGAAATGATAAGGGCACTAATGCTAATTAGTGTACTTGCCTTATTATCGGCGATTGAGCTTAGCGTAAAATGATTTTTCGATGTCAGACGAAACATCGTCTCGATGCCCCGATCTGGTGTTTTTACTCTTATCGATTTAAGTTGAAAAATATCGTCAACCTTTTCGATTTTACCACCTTCTGCTGAGTCGGTTGTCTTTAATCTTTCCAGAGATTCCTGTAAAGTCGAAAGATTTATAAGCCTCTGATCTCCAAAGTTCTCACGAGCATAATCTGTCTCAAAATCATTTTCACTAATGAATTTTATATTCGTTTTGAGCCATTCTTTATTTGAAAGGGATTTTTCAGATAAATTTTTATGTTCTTTGTAGAGTTCTTTATTTCGTTTGAAATAATTTTTTTTACCAATGTGAATAAAATTCGCATCGTGTAAGATTTTTTCGAGAATGTTATCTTGTTTGGTACCAGGTTTTGTGGAATTTATACACGCGATGACTCTGTTTAGATTTTCTGCAGGATAGTTCTGACCCTCCAAATATTTTTTGGCTATTTTCATACTCTTGTCTTCATGTTCTGCATAGGACTCAGAAATTCCGCAGTCATGTAGCCAGGCAGCGAGAACAACGATTTCCCGATCGGTTTCTGAAATGGAATTTACTTCACAAAAGGCAAGGGTATTTTTGACTGTTCTTTGCGTGTGGGCCAAAGAGTGATATGTAAATTTGGAGTCAATATTTTTATCAAAATGCGCAGTAACAAAATCTTCACATTTTTTAATGATATTAGTCATATCGATTCCTGTTTTTTTTTATATTCATTAAAGTTATAAAGAAATTCCACATAATACTATTCCAAAATTAAGTTTTTATTTAATAGGGTCTAATTTTTATTTATTTTACAGAAAGCCTGCTTATTTTTACTATTCGCATAGAAGACATTTAAAACTAGATCATTGACTTCCAAATTGAAATGAAGGGATGACAAAATGAAAAGAGAATCCAAAATTGAGAAAAATGTCTCCAGAAGGACATTTATTAAGAATAGCGCCTATATATCTGGGGGAGCAATCCTATCTGCTCACACCGGTAAACTTTTTGCCTCTGATTCTGATCAGCTGGGTATTGCGCTCATTGGGTGTGGTGATAGGGGTACTTTTGATTTGGTGAGGTGCTTGAACTCTTCGCCGGGGGTGGCTCTGGTCGCCATGGCAGATATGTTCCGGGACAAAGTGGATCAGTCTTTAAGAATGGTCGAGGATGCTATAAAGGACAAAGAAAAGATAAAGGTAACACCCGATACGACATATCTGGGATTTGATGCCTATGAAAAGGTTCTGGCAATGAAAGATGTTAATCTGGTCTTATTATCGACACCACCAGGCTTTCGGCCCCAAATGACAAGAGCAGCTATTGAAGCAGGAAAAAATGTCTTTATGGAAAAACCAGGAGCGGTCGATCCGGTGGGTGTCCGCTCACTTCTAAAGACAACAGAACTGGCTACATCTAAAGGATTATCGATTGCAGCGGGATTTCAACAACGCTGGATGCCGCAGTATATTGAATTGATCAACCATGCGAAAAATGGGCGAATAGGACAAATCACAAGTGCCCATGCATACTGGGCAGGAGATATGGTTAAGTGGCATTGGGAACCAAGAAAACCTGAATGGTCAGATATGGAATGGCAAATTCGCTGCTGGCCATATTTTACCTGGTTATCCGGTGATTGTTACGTAGAGCAGATTGTACATAATCTTGATGTGATGAACTGGATGATGGGCAGCACTCCAGTCTCCTGTTTCGGAATGGGAGGACGTGCAGTTCGGACCGGACCGGAATTCGGAAATATATACGATCATTTTACGGTAGAATATGAGTATCCCAACGGTATTCGAAATCTGGCTATGTCATCACAAATGTTGGGAACAACAAACCGCGTTTCAAATCGCATAGAAGGTACTGAGGGGTGGGGGACCGTTAACAGGGCAACCGCGAAAATTGTAGGTAAAAATGCCTATCAATACGATGGTGAGCCAAAGAGTGCAGAAGAAGCATTGTTTGCAGCCCTTATTAAGGGCATCAGGGAAGGAAAGCCGATGAATGATGGAAAAATAGTGGCGGAGGCAACTATGACAGCGATAATGGGAAGAACCAGTGCCTATACCGGCAGGGAACTCAAATGGGATTGGATAATGAATGCATCAAAACTTGATCTTACTCCTCCAAAATATGAAATGGGGCCTCTTCCTGTCTCCCCGGTACCGCTTCCCGGGCAAACACCATTAATCTAAATTAGGAGTCAACTTGAATCGTCCACGATATCCGATGCCGGATTATATTAAAGAGGCCTTAGAAGAGCGAGGATTAATGGAAGCCTATAAAAATCGACCTGCCTATCAACGAAATGACTATATTGGCTGGATTACCCGGGCAAAAAGACCGGAGACAGTGTTGAAAAGACTCAATCAAATGCTGGATGAACTTGACAGAGGTGGTGTCTATATGAAGATGGATCATCCCGCTTCTAAAAAATGAGATCACTGATTCGCCTGAAAATCACGCATTCGATTAAGGACTGCCGCAAGTTCAAATCCCCGGAAATCAGCCAGATCACCGGTATATTTTTTATCCAACAGATCCAGCCCTTCCCTGGAGATATCTGACATTACCTTTTCCACAATGGTTTTCATATTGGCTGTACCATCCATATATTTTTTGCTGTATTCAATGGCAAGTCCGATGGCCTTGGTCTGACCCGGTTCCAGGAGTTGTTCTACATCGGTTAAGTCCACATTCATACGCCCATAAACCAATTCATGCGGATTTGGTGCATAAACCCTGCGATGACCATGCTCGTTCCGTGTATCCAAACCTGTTGGCTGAGGAATACGATCCATTGGCAAATCAAAAAGTGGCTCACCTTCTGCTAGTCTGTCCGAAGGGATTTCCTCTACTATTTTCAGAGCCTTGTCTGTTACATTATAAGGAATATATTCAATCATTTGAATGACGTGATCAGCGATTCCGAGATAGTCGCCTGATCCACCGAGGACCAGTATGGATGAGATCTCATGTTGTTCATATAATTGACGGACTCTGTCAATAAAAGCTGTGATGGGTTCATGCTTTTTATCAACCAGTTGTTGCATACGATGGTCGCGAATCAAAAAATTTGTTGCACAGGTATCTTCGTCCATGAGTAATACTTTAGCGCCACATTCAATCGCTTCAGAAATAAATGCTGCTTGAGATGTACTTCCGCTGGCGTTTTGTGTGCTAAAGGATCGGGTATCCTTGTGCTGAGGGATATTTGTTATAAAAGGTGAAATATCTGTGTTTACGATATACCGACCGCTGTAAGCGCGAATCTTAACAGTTTCAGGAAGAGAAACACAAAACTCCCGTCCATCTCCGCCGATATGATTATAGACGCCCTGTTCCAGAGCTTGCAGGAGGGTAGATTTACCATGATATCCACCACCAGCAAGCAAAGTCACACCCTTTGGTATGCCAAGTCCACTGATTATACCTGAATTTGGTAAATCAACTTCTACTCTCAATTTTTCGGGTGATTGAAATCGGACAAGATGATCTGAATCCAGTGGTCTGGGATCGATACCACTCATACGCGGCAAAATTGCATCATCCGCGATGAAAGCAATCAAATCGCAAGAAGATAGCCAGTTACGAAGAAATTCGGAATCTTCTGTTGTGCTGATGTGGCGCTGTATTTTATCGATGTCGATGTTTTCAGAAAGCAGTGATAAACTGATAATCTCTGGCAATTCCTCGAAAATCATTTTTGCAGCCACTTCTGCATTGATTATCCGGTTTGATCCGGGGAGTCCTAAAAAAATGCGTGCTTCAATGTGATTGCTGTCAATGGCAACAGACGTACGATCTAAGACTTCTTGACAGGGCTTCGAAATTGTAATCATTCCACTGTTTCCGGTTCCGCGCCGACTGGAGTGCTTCTGGCAATTGTGAAATAATTGACGGGTGAGATAGTCACAAAATGCTATTCTTTGTATATCGGATCTGAACAAATTTTCATGAAACCCGGCCCGATCTTTGGAAACTCGCACCCGGTATATACCCGTGTGCGGGGGTGCAAAGGGATCTTTGGGAATCTGATCAATCAGCAGATCAAATTGGGGATAACTGTATGAACCGATTAGAGACTGATAAGCGCCATAATCCTTTCCATCTAATCCTTTTATATGCTCTTTCAGGGTATGAATCGGCCTCATAGTTCCTCCGACTATCTTTGAATTTCATTTTTAAACTGAATAAAAATCAGAGAAGAATTTTAACAAATATATATTATTGACTTTTAAATGTCAACTATAGTATATTTCATACACTATGGTAGAAAATCAAGGAAAGAATATGCAACTACTTGGCGAAGAGCTGAAGACAATTCGTCAGATACGCAATTTGAGTCTTGCCTCAGTAGCGGAGCCAGCAAAAATATCTACAGCCTATCTTCAGAAGCTGGAAAATGGCATCGTGAAAAATCCCTCCCCACATGTTCTCATGCGTCTTGCTGAAGTTCTTGAATGTGAATATGATCGACTAATGGCTTTAGCCGGATATGTAAAGGCAAATAGCCCCAAGAAATCAGGGAAACTCACATTTCTTGAGGCGGCATTGCGGAATGAAGATTTATCAGATGAGGAACAACGTGCGGTATTAGCGTTTATTTCGTATTTAAAAAAAGTACGTCCCGCCAGGTAGATAAAATTAGAACTTGTTTGTTGGTGTCCTTTTACTGATTCCATTCTTTGTAGTATTTCAATATTGAAAAACCAACATTATCATAATCCTTGACAATTTTCTTTATCTTAAGTTTCTTTTTGTCAATTGGCCAAACCAGTAAGGCATTATATTCACTTCTGTATATTTTCCCATTGGTTTCAATATCCATATCGGGTCCAATGTCCAACAGAATATATCTTTCATCATTCCTGGTTTTCATTTCATTGTTATCAATTTCCAATTTTTGAAAAATACCAGAATAGCTTCCGAATAGCTTACCATCTTTTTCGTATAATTCTCTATCCTTAACGTAAATACCTTCATCCACCTGATCCAATAGGAAATTATCGCCTTTATAGAGTTCTATCAATTCATCAAAATCCTGCTTTTGTTTTTCCACTTCCTTTTCAGAACTTCTGATATCCGAATATTTTACCGTAAAGTGTCCACTGTTAAAATCGTCTGCATACTCAATTGTATATTCAAGAACATGATATGTCAAGCAGCCATTCAGAATAATCATGGCAAATAATATTGGAATAGTGAAGATCTTTTTCATAGCACACCTCTTTTATTTGTTTTTAGCATGTTTGAAACTTCCTGTAAAGTTATCTGTGATCTTTGAAGTTTCGCTTGCTCGAGCAGCCGAATAAAATCATTCAATGATATCTCAACTCTCAGTTCATGTTTATTTACATCACCTTGTTCTGTCTGTTGCTGCTTATCCCGATTGATAATAGGTATAGACTGCACCCCCATCTCATGCAAGGCGATTAATTTCTCAAGAAGAATATGAACCGGTATAGCATCTGAAGAAAATTTGGTGAACTCGTCTTGATCTGAAAGTACAATTCCAAGTCGGTTCCAATCTTCGGAGAAAATAAGTTGACTCAATGTTTCATTTTCTCTAGCGGATGTATATCTCTGTTTTCCATTTTCAGGAATTACAAATCGACCAATAACTATTCCGCAGATTAAAATTGCTGCTGCTGCATACCACAACCATCTGTGATCCATTCTTTTGTTTTCTGAATCTTGCTCAATTCGCTCAAGAACTTCATTTTTGAATGAATTCGAATTACTCTCCGGTTCAATTTTTAATATCTCTTCGCGGTCTATGACGTAATACATTTTTACCAGGGATAAATATTTTTCCCTGCAATCTTTACATTTTTTAAGGTGATTTTTAGTTAGAATTCGTTGTTCCCCATCTAACTCTTTGTTTATGTAAGATGACAATTGATCCTGATACTCATCACAATTCATATAACATCTCCCTGCTAAAATTAAACTCTGACTCCAGGAAGTTCTTTATATTTTTCCTTGCCAGATGGAGATTACTACGAATGTTGCCAACAGGCATATTCATTATTTTAGTTATCTCCTCAAACGAAAATCCCTCGATATCTCTGAGAATAAAAACAGCTTTTTGTTTCGGTTTGAGCCTGTCTGAAACGGTGAGTATTAATTGATAGAGTTCTCTGTCTTCCTGGTTTTCAGCAGATGTCATTGTTGTGCTGTCTTCCAGTCCGATATATTTATTGCTGTTTTTGCGTAAATGATCAATCGACAGATTTACAGCTATTTTATAGAGTAAAGTAAATATCGGTTTATCCTCACTTATTTTATTACGATAACGCCATAGCCGAAGAAAGGCATCCTGAGCAAGATCTCTGGCAGTATCCCAGGAATTCACCATTTTATATATGATCCTAATTACCGCCGATTGGTAAATTTCTAAAATATCTGTGAATTGCTTTTTATCCATCAGCATCCTTTATAGACTATTGAGTGATACGTATGGCTGAATAAAATATCAAGTTTGTGTAGGTAAAAAATGAAATAGTAGTTATGTGATAGATGACGAATTAAAACAGGAATCCTGTCGTAAAATATAAAATTGTTCCTTCGGTGGAATTGGCTGTTCCAACATGTAATGTGAGCTGACGATCCAGGAATGATAGCCATATTCCCCCGCCAGCTGAGGAATGCCATTTATTGGAGTCCTCGCCTTCTAAATATACACGTCCTGTATCCCCATAGAGTGAAAAACCAAATCTTGCAGGAATAAGGATTTTGATGGGAAATAAATAACTTCTTAAGCCGATAGCGCCATAAGCCAATGCATCACCTGTAAACCGCTGACGTTCGAATCCGAGGAGATTCGGCCGACCACCCAAAAACGCAGACATATGTAGAGGATAATTTCCCCAGAGTTTTTCTCCCAGAGCACGAAAAGCAATCGAAGATGTTGTTAAAAATTCGGACCTGAAATAGAGACGAGCATCTATAATCATTTTATTGTAGCGGTTCTCTCTTTGTGTTATTCCAAGAAAATTGAAACTTTTAAAATCAATATAGGTACCCTCCAATGGTGACAACTCATGATCTCTTGTGTCAAGGAAATATCCGAAATGAAAGCCTAGTTGTTGTCTGTGGTCAGTGTTTTCAAGTCCAAGGGTATCAACAATTGTGTTTGGATCGTATTTGATTTCTGAATTATCGTATCCGATTCCGGCCCAGAGATAATGTTTTTCTTTAAACAAATAATCGAATGACAAATTAAGATCGAACAGGTCTGGTCTGATTAGATAGAAGTCTTCCCCCTCCAGTGTCGGATCTATTGTGGTTTCATTTCCGTAACCATAAAAATTGAGAGTGGCGGTGACTTTTCGAACATCCAATTTTGTTCGCAAAGGTTTAATTATCTGATAAAACTCACCTTTATATTCAAGGACAAAGGTTTTTATATTTGTGATATAAGCTGCCATTAAGGACTGACGATAGACGTAGGGCGCTACGCGATATCCAAATTCGTAAAGAACAGGTCCGCCTCCAATAAGTAAACCATCATTGCTGTTGTAACCAAACCAGAAGCCAGCTTTCCAGTCATGTCCCCGGTCCTCAATCTGTGGCTCATATTTTTCATTGATGTTATCTGTTTCAGGATTAAAGGTTTTTGGTTCAGGTGTTTTTTCTGTGACTAATTTAGAAGAAGGTCCCATTGTAATTTTTGATTTCTTACCACTATCATAGATGATCGATTTGGTTTCTGCATCTGAAAATGGGGTGATGTCAAGAAAGAAACCGTGTACCAGAGATTGATCTAATATTTCATCTTTGCCTTTGCCACCTGTTATTATGACAGTTATACTTCGATCTACTTCTCCAGTGATAAGGGCGGTATCATCTCCATCGAGTAAATCGATACGGATTTCTTTTGTCTCACTACAGTAAAAGGTTCGGTTAAAAAACGGTTCTCCTTTTTTCTGACCGTTACTTTTATCCTTTTTATATATTTTAACTTCAACCTTATCATTATTAACTCTGTTTATCTCAGCATATTCTCTTTTATCACTGGTATAGATAGAGACATATTTGGATATCATTTTATAGTATTTTTTGGATATTTCGGATAGACGATCACGACGCATTTTTAATATGTAAATCAGTCGTTCACCTTCTTTTTCAAACCACTCTTCTGGCATGCGATGCACTGCTTCTTCGATCACCTGATCGGTCAATCGATCCTGAATAAAAGAAGTTACTGAATCCCACGCCGCTTCTTCAATCGAAACGAGAAACCTTCGATCCAAAAAGCGACCTGACCAGGTAATATCATTCACCTGCTGGTAGTTTTCTTTGAATGGTTCTATTTGAGGTACTGCAAGCGTTGCCATCCAGGGGATCAAACCGTTGTATAATGAAAAGGCCTGATCACGATCACGCGGGATTGGTAACCAGGTTTTTTTCTTACCGTCCTTGAATCGTGCCCACTTCCATTGTCCAATATGGCGATCCCAATCTCCTAAAAAAACATCCATTAAACGTGCCTTTAAAAATTCACAGGCATTGACTTGATCATCATTATCTTCTTCCAGTTCCTCAAATATTTTATAATTTTTTACAATTTTATCTGCACCGGCAAATACCAGTTCCGGATCAGTTTCATCCTTGGGATTTTCAGCGAACGTTCCAAAAACTCCATTGAAATCTTCCCGATACTCGCCCAGTTTCTCATCATCAGGGAGTTGCAATACGGTCGGTTGTGAATTTAAGACATCAACTGCATTGAGAAGCGGGGCAGCTACAACTGCCGATAGAGGATGTGAAGTACTTATCAGGTCCTGGACAATATCTGCTACAAATGTTTCTCTGAAATATTTTGGTAATACTTTTTCGGGATCTTTGTTGATTGAACGAAACTTGTAATATTTCCCATTATTTGCTTTAAAATGAAGGGACTTTGTCTGAAATCCTCCTCCTCGTTTGATAGGTTCCAATCCGCTTCCATATTCATTTAAATTTAGTATAGGAACAGTAATGGGTGTTGTCCAGAGACTCCGCCATTGTGAACCAAAAAAAATCCGATGCAGCCATCCCGCCTCATATTCGGGGCCGGGCACAACAGTAATCATTCCCTTATTTGCTGACGTTGAATCTGTTTCACCATTGACAGCAGAAGAGGCTAATAGAATTAGATAAAATAGAGTAAGAAAGAAGAATTTCATCAGACTTTTCCAAATGAAATCAAGGCAATTTAATAAAATTGTATGTTTAGGCATCCAGCCTAGAAGTACAATCTATTTATTCCGCACAGCAGGATATTGTGTAACTTTTGCTTTACCGGATCCAGCCTCATCACCAATCAACAAGGACAGATTTTTCGAGAAGGTGATTCCTTCTGGCTGATTGTGATGTTTTTTATCCAGCATAATTACTCCCATAATCTCCCCAGCTTCTGAAATCTGGACAATTCTTCGTCCCTGGGATGAGAGAATAAAATAAGAGTTTGTAGATGGATGTCTTTCAATTCCGGAAGGGGCAAACTTATCTTCTGTCAATAGAAAGAATTCTCCCAGTTTTTGAGCAAGATCAGAGTCATCATGTTTCTTGACTTCTTCAATAGAAATAAGAAATCGCGGTTTTTTCCGCAGTTTTTTTTCAGTCAGCGAAAAAGAATAGACAGCACGATAACCATCATATTTTTTTCCGGGATCGCCTTTACACGCAAGTAAGAGTGAATTACTCACGGGATCATAGCACAATCCTTCTACATCATTTTTAGAAGAAAGTTTGGTTTTATATTTCTTATATAAAACAGAAGACTCGTCCTCACCCTCTTTAAATTCATATAGTTCTCCACCACTGGTCACCAGGTAAAACATTTCATCAACAATTGCTATCCCTTCAAAGTCTTTTTTTAATGATTTTTCACCAAGAGAAAAGGATTTGATAATAGATCCATCCGAATATTCAATCTGAAATATATCTGCTTTTTCATCATTGTGTCCAAACAAGCGACCATCGCTTGTCATAGCCAGGCCAGATAATTCATTTAATTTTTTAGGTAATTTTGCAAAAGTCTTCTTATCAAGATTAAAAGCCGATACGTGTATACTATTGGTTTCTGCATTATTGTTAGCACAGGCAATGATGAGAAGGAAAATAAGGTAGACCATTCTATAGTCCGTATTGATTTTTTTTCCCCATATAAACATAAATAAAATGTAGATAATTCTTATAGTTTATGCAATAATACTCTGCAACCGGTTAGAAAAGACAATGGATACTTAATTCCCACTCAAATTATTATCAGGAACACATAGAATATCAAAATGTTTTTCTATATTAATATGATTGACATCTAAGAGATCTCCTCTACCAACCGGTTCATTTTCAATTTTATATATGGAATAATTTTTTTCCAGAAAAAACGAGAAGAGTTTTTTTCGATATTCAATAGAAGTTTTTTTAAATATTTCAGTTTTTACAAATGGTCGATAGGTTTCAATGATGTCGGAGAGAAATTGCAAGATATATAAATCATATCCTTCGGTATCAATCTTAATAAACTTTAATTGAGGAAGGTAATCCATATAATCTGATTTTAATTCTTGTGCCAGATTGAGTCCGAAAACTTCGAGTTTATATGCATGCCCGTGTCTGAATACACTGACTCCCTCATGACGTCCACCATTGCAAAAGCCGGCATCTGAATACTCAAATTCCATGAAACATTCCTTTGAAGCAGCCGCAGCCATTATAGTTTTAATATTAGTAATATTGCGATTTAATCTAACATTTTTTTCGAGAACATGGTAAACAAATGGATTTGGCTCAAGGGCAAGGGTAAATCCCGAAGATCCAACCGCGATAGCCATTGGAAGAGTGGAATCGCCTGTATGTGCACCAATATCTATACAGAAATCACCTTCTGTAAGAAATTCCCGAAATGAATCTATTTGATCCTGGGAGATTACTTTTTGGCTTTCAGCAGGATGCATCCATTGGGCATAATTAACCTGAATGCCGTCTTTCAGATCAAACCTGTTGATCGTGTAAAGATATCTTTTTGCCTTACTACGAAATCCGAGTATTTGAAATAAATTTTTTAACTGCATATTGTTACCTTGTAAAAGTGAAATAGGAGCAATTCATATATCTTAATATTTTCATTTGTTGGATAATGCCTTGGATATAGAAATATTAAAATTCCATAGATAATTGTGAAATTGTATCTCCACTAATTCTAAATACTGTCCATTCATTCATAGGTTCAGCACCTAAGTCATTATAAAAATTTAGTGCATTTATATTCCAATCAAGAACAGACCACTCGATTCGACCACAATCTCTTTCCACAGCTAATTTTGCCAGATAAGCCAGAATAGATTTACCAAATCCCAATCCCCGATGCTCCAGTTTTATATAGATATCCTCAATATAAATCCCCGGACGTCCAAGAAAAGTAGAGTAGTTGTGAAAGAACAGACAAAACCCAACTGGTTTTGTCAGATATTCGGCAATAATTACCTCTGCAAATGAGTTTTCACCAAATAATGATTTTTTCAATTTTTCCTCAGTGGCGACAACCTCGTGGGAAAGTTTCTCATAATCCGCGAGTTCTTTTATGAATTCCAGGATAACAGGAACGTCATATTCTTCAGCGAATCGCAGAGTGAGACCGATGATTTTTGTTCTAATTGGTCTAGGCATAATGGATCACATTTTATTTTTGGTTCTTTTCTTAGAAACAAAATGAAATTCAAAGAAATTCCAAAGTCGTATCAATAAACATATGTAATTATGTAGCGACGCTGTTAATCGCATTGCCACGTATTAAAATATAGCAATTATAAGAATATTTATCACTGAAAAAAATTTTATGCTCAAAATCTTCACAGACAACGGCATAGGGGTCAGATTTTTTGAAAAAATATTGTACTAAGATAATTAAAACAGGTCAAATGTTTGTGTCTATTTTTTATTTGTACTACATTTATAAATTGAATATTTAAGATTGAAGATTGAAAAATATAAATGTGTGTGAAAGAAAATTCCTCAACTGATATAGTTTTCCCTCAATCGGCGGTGATTCCCTTTAAGATAGAAAATAATCGACTAAAAATTTTATTGATAACTTCCATTAATAAGCAGCAATGGATTTTTCCTAAAGGAATTATTGAGGAAAATCTATCCCCACAGCAATCGGCATTACAGGAAGCAAAGGAGGAAGCAGGTGCAGAAGGTGAAGTTTTAAGCATTACTCTGGGTGAATATTCATATCCTAAATGGGGTGGTATTTGTGAGGTTGTTGTTTTTCCGATGTATGTTACCAGGCTGCTGGATGATTGGCCTGAGGCTAATATTCGGAAAAGAAAATGGGTTTCAATTGAGGAAGCCTTTACTTATCTATCAAAAGAAGATTTACGAAAATTACTAGAGTTATTTGAACTAAATTTAGAAAATATTAAATCACTAGTTAAAGATCTTTAATTTTGTCATGTATCAAGTTATAACTAAAGATCAAGCTTAGGCGATTAAATGGCCCACTCATATATTTTTGATAGAGACAGGATTCAAAGTAATACACAATTACTTGCATTTCTTCAAAAGAATTTCTCCCTCTTAAAAGAATCAAAAACTCATGGTCTTTGTTATTATTTTGATACGTTCGACTGGCGTCTTTATCGACAAGGTTATTATCTTCATCATTATAATAACACCTTTGTCTTATCAAGGCTCTATGATAAAAAAATTGAGGTTAAACAGGAAAATGTTTTAAAATCTCCAGATTACTTAAGTCTCCCTGACGGCCCCTTGCAACAAAAGATTGCTCCGATTATTGGGATCCGTGCATTAATGTGCAAAGCAATTTTCAGGTTGACAGAACAGACGGTTCGAATATTGAACAAAGATCTGAAGACAATTGCCCGGATAAAATTTGAACAGAGCAAAATTAAAGACAAATCAAAATATATTGTTTTACCGCCTTTTTTTAAAATCTTGCCCCTAAGAGGCTATGCAAATCAGATTCCTGGTATTCTAAAAAAACTATCATCTCTCAATTTATCGCAATCTAAAGGAGATCGATTACAAAGGGGATTGTCAGCAATTGGAAAAACCCCTGCAGATTATACCTCAAAACTCGACATTAAACTAAACAACAGAATGACAGCAGAAACAGCGGCAAAACAAATATACCTTTATTTACTCAATATCATAAGAAAAAATGAATTTGGTATCATAGAAGATATTGATATAGAGTTTCTCCATGATTTTAGAGTTTCAATCCGCAGAACCAGGTCTGCTCTGGGCCAATTAAAGGGTATTCTCGATGAAAAAGCAGTACTAAAAGCAAAAGAAAATTTTTTGTTTCTCGGTCGATCGACAAATAACCTGAGAGATATTGACGTATACCTCTTAAAAGAGAAGCAATATAAAGCAATGCTTCCTGTGGAATTAAGAGAGTATCTGAATGCTTTTTTTGAAAATTTGCACAGTCAAAGAAAAACCGAACTCAGATCTCTGATTGCGATACTGAAATCGGCAAAATATAAAAGAATAATTTCCTCATGGAACGGATATCTTGATTCTGTAACTCAAAGTAACAGATCTTCTGCACTCTCGGCAAAATTGCTGGCTCAAACAGTGATAATGAAACGAAACAAAAAGGTTATAAAATTCGGCAAACGAATTCTTTTAACAGGCTCAGATGAATTGTTACATCAATTGAGGATAGAAGGTAAAAAACTCAGATATCTACTTGAATTTTTTAGTTCACTTTTCGCCCAGGAAAAGATCCAATATCTAATTGGAAAGTTAAAAATATTACAGGACAATCTGGGGGAATTTAATGACTTGATCATTCAGCAGGAACATCTGTTTGAGTCGGTGCGAAATATAGCGCCAAGAAACAAGACAACAAAAAATACTCTGCTTGCAATGGGAGTTTTGATAGGTAAGCTCAATGAAAGGCAACAAGCAGTAAAAAATGAATTTGCCATGCTATTTTCCAACTATGCCGATAAAAAGGTACAAAAAATATTCAATGAACTTTTTTACGTTCATGAAAGGCCTGCCAAATGCAAACATCAGGGATTGCCAGGAGATTGTAAACTGGGCGCGACTGGTGAAATCGGCAGCCGAACTCGAATACATGCGCGAAG
>Ga0209536_100002269_pt1 | contig 31255 bp, 24 predicted proteins | sample DeeMarSeWOR28_12_FD_187461 | JGI IMG/M metagenome (GOLD analysis project Ga0209536, IMG submission 187461) | Marine sediment microbial communities from White Oak River estuary, North Carolina - WOR-2-8_12 (SPAdes) (version 2) | ecosystem: Environmental > Aquatic > Marine > Intertidal zone >... | reverse complement strand
CCTAAGTTCTTCGGCTTAGTGCCCCCTGTTTTACCCTTATAATTCTTTGACATAATGTATACAAACGCGATATTGCAGGCGAACATCGACTTACCCTGAAATAAATGAAATCAGAAATTATGAGACGAGTTATCTGCCCTCTTTTGTTTTCTTATATAATTCTATTTTCAGTAATGGCCTGTGATACCGCTGTAAAAAGCCAGGGATCCGGAGCAAGACCGGAACAAAATCCGAAAGCAGCCATCAGGTATGATTCAATCAAAGCAAAAGATCATGGTGCCGACGATTATGGAATGAAAAAATATATATTCGCTTTTTTGATGCGAGGGCCCAACCGCAACCTCGATTCAGCGGAAGCAGCCACCCTGCAGATCGCTCACTTAAAAAATATTCAAAGAATGACAGCGGATGGAAAATTGGTATTAGCGGGGCCATTCCTTGATATGGGTGAAATTAGAGGAATCTACATTTTTAATGTGAAAAACATGGATGAAGCAGAAAAACTTACTAATACCGATCCCGCCATACAGGCTGGAAGTCTGTCCATGGAACTGAGACCCTGGTACGGACCGGCCGCCTTAATGGATTTAGATGATATCCATAAGACACTTGCAAAATTAGGCATTACCGAAGAAACGGAAGATTAGAAAAGGCGTTTTTGAAGTATGAATTTTTTAAATGATTTCTAAAATATAAAGGTAAAATGAAAAAAAAACTCTTCGTATGCTGGATTTTAATTGTTGGATTATTGTTCCCTGGCTGCCGGAATCGGATAGACAGAAAGGACGATTCCAGACAGGCGGACGTGATCATTTATGGAGGAACTTCAGCTGCCATCACCACGGCGGTTCAGGTAGCTAAAATGGGAAAATCGGTTTTAATTGTCTGCCCTGATAAACACCTGGGAGGCTTAACATCCTCGGGATTGGGGTTTACCGATACAGGAGATAAAAGTGTTATCGGGGGATGGTCAAGGGAATTCTACCACCGGGTATATATGCATTACCAGCGGCCTGAAACATGGAAATGGCAGAAAAAAGAGGAATATGGAAATGTTGGTCAGGGAACAGCTGCCATGGATATGGAGTACCGGACCATGTGGATATTTGAGCCGCATGTGGCTGAAAAGGTATTTGAGGATTTTATTTGGGATTTTGATATTAGAGTTTTCCGTGATGAATGGCTGGACAGGGAAAAGGGAGTCGATATGGAGAGGGGAAAAATTATATCCATTACGATGTTGAGTGGTCAAACCTATTATGGAAAGGTCTTTGTTGATGCCACCTATGAGGGCGATCTGATGGCCGCTGCCGGGATTAGCTTCGTTGTGGGTAGGGAAGCGAATGATATCTATAATGAAGAATGGAATGGAATTCAGGTAGGGGTCTTGCACCACGGGCACCATTTTGGCACCAGAAACATCAGCCCGTATATCATTCCCGATGATCCAAGCAGCGGTGTTTTACCGCGGATATCCACGGAGCTTCCGGGGGAAAAGGGGCAGGGGGATCAAAAAGTACAGGCCTATTGTTTCAGAACCTGCCTGACCAGGAATGAAAATAACCGGGTTCCCTTTGAAAGGCCTGAAAATTATGATTCTTCCCAATACGAACTACTCATCCGGATATATAATTCGGGTTGGAGAGAAACGTTTCATAAATTCGACCCGATTCCCAACCTGAAAACCGATGTGAACAACCATGGTCCCTTCAGTTTCGATAATATCGGAATGAATTACGACTACCCGGAAGCTTCCTATGAACGCAGGAAGGAAATTATTGAAGAACACGCGTCCTATCAGAAAGGACTGCTATATTTTATCGCTAACGATCCCAGGATACCCGAGGAAGTTCAATCCGAAATGAAAAAATGGGGGCTTTCGAGGGATGAGTTCCAGGATAACGGACACTGGCCGCATCAGATTTATGTCCGGGAAGCCAGAAGGATGATCGGTGAATTTGTAATGACGGAAAACGAAATCCTGGGGAAAAACCCGGTTAAGCAGTCGATTGGAATGGGATCGTACACCATGGATTCGCATAACGTACAACGGTATATTACCCCGGATGGCTACGTTCAAAACGAAGGGGATATTGGTGTCCATCCTGAAACACCCTATATGATTGAACTTGGGACCATTTTACCAAAAAAAGAAGAATGCACCAACCTGCTGGTTCCGGTAGCGGTGTCCAGTTCACACATTGCTTTTGGATCCATACGGATGGAACCCGTTTTTATGATTCTGGGACAGAGTGCCGGCACGGTAGCTGCATTAGCTGTTGATAAAGATACAGGGATTCAGGAAATACCCTACGCGGAAATCAGGTCACAACTGTTGGAAGATGGGCAGGTTCTGGAGATCTCCGAAGATTAATATCCATTGGAGATCATTATTAAAAAATGAAAGGTCTTGGAACCGGAACCAAAAAAGGAGAACAGAATATTGTACTTTTTTAAGTTTTCAGCATTGGCAGCCTAATCTTCCGGTAAGCCGCCTGCCTGGGATCGGAATTTTTTACACATACCAGGGGAAAATCCGATCCTGCGAGCTGATTCGACTTATATTTTTACAGCCCTGTACAAAACGATAATTATTATTAAAATGCAGGTTGACCGTGGAGTTTAGTCTGCACTATGTTATCCTTTTTCATTCTGCAATACGTTGGAATGAAAAGAACATCCAAATCCGGAGTGGAAATTTTTATATTGTTCTATATGCCCGTCCTTGGATAGTTCCTTAGATAGATCAAGCAACTCATTTATCTGGTCTTCATCCAACGGTTTAAAATTTCGTGCCACCTGCAGATCCGACTGCAGCTCCTCGCGGGTCTGCATGCCACAGATAACCGTACTTACGGGCAAAGAAAGTGCATATTTCCGGCAAAGCTGAACCGACACATTCAGTTCTCTTGCAATCCGGCCATTCTGCCCGGCGAGTGATTTCATTCCAAGGGCTCCGATCTTTTTCTCATTGAGAACAGGTAAAACCTTTTTCTGGAAACTATTATAATGGGCGTCCATAATATTCAAGGGCAACTGAACGGTGTCCCAATCATACATGTCAATCATTCTCAAATGCATCTCAGGAAACATATGTCCTGAAAATCCGATGAATCTTAATTTTCCGTCCTTTTTCGCTTCCAATACCGCCCGAATTGCTCCCTTTTCAGGATCCATAATACGTTCCGGATCCCCTTCATACTGAATGGAATGGAACTGCAGAAGGTCCACATGATCTGTCCTGAGTCTTCTTAGACTGTCACTGATATGATTTTGTGCATCTTTATAATCACGGGCACATACCTTCGTCATCACAAAGACTTTCTTTCTGTAACCATTCTGAGCAAGCGCCTTCCCTACGACTTCCTCCGACCTTCCATCGTTATATTCCCAGGCATTATCAAAAAACGTTACTCCGGCCTCAATGGCTTCATGAATCATTCGGATACTCTCCTTCTCTTTAGGTACCCCCGTGTCCCATCCGCCATACCCCAGGATGGAGATATATTCCCCGGTATTCCCTAAGGGGCGGGCAGGGATTCCACCTGGTGTGTTCCGCTGGAAATTTAAAACAGCAGGCCCCATAGCCACCCCGGCCATGAGGGTCTTGATAAATTTTCGTCTTGAAAGGTCGCTTTGCATATTATTCTTTTAATTAAGAAATCCGGTTCATTCTAAACAATTTTATGGAAACTTCAAACTTTTATATTTACAGGAAGGCGGAATTTTTTATAAATAACTGGTTAACATCTGTTTTTTTTTACTGAGCTGATAAAATGAATGTTTATGCGGCTTTTCAATCCTTACCAAAAAAAATTTGTACTTATTAATTCCTGATTTGAAAATCCTGGTTCTTCTAGGTGGTTACCGGCATTGTTTGGGCGGGAAATGTTACATGGATTCGCTGATATAATTTATTTATTGAGTCTATTATCTAGATAGTTCTATCCGTGCTGGTTGTTAAAATATAACAGGTTTACATTCCGGACTTCACCGTTTCTTTTGTACCGGTTAATTATGGAATCGGTAATCATTGGATCTTACGACGTGAGACTACCCCGGGGAAATAAAAAATCCCAATTCCTGTTTGTAAATCTTCGGGTTAAATTATTATTATTTGAAACTAAGTAATATTTTTAAATAAATCTGAATTAACTGGAATAACAAGATGTCTGAATACCTCGGTGAATTTATCGGTACCCTTATCCTGATCGCCTTTGGTGGCGGTGTTGTCGCCGGCGTTGTCCTGAAAAGGACAAAAGCGGAAGCAGGAGGTTGGTTATTGATCTGTGTTGCATGGGGAATGGCGGTCACACTGGCCATCTATGCCGTTGGAAATATCAGCGGCGCCCACATTAATCCCGCGGTCACCTTGGGATTTGCTGCTGTAGGCGCCTTTCCATGGGTAAAAGTTCCCGGTTATATTGTTGCACAGATATTAGGCGCTTTTACGGGAGGGGTAATTGTGTGGTTGAATTACCTGCCACACTGGAAAAAAACGGAGGATTCTTCCTCAAAATTGGGTGTATTCAGTACCATCCCGGCCATCCGGTCCTATCCCTCCAATCTGATTAGCGAAATGCTCGGAACTTTCTTTCTGATATTCGGATTGCTGTTTATCGGGGCAAATGATTTTACCGAAGGGCTCAATCCCATTGTCGTTGGTGCACTGATCAGTGCAATCGGATTTTCATTTGGAGGAACCACCGGATTTGCCATCAATCCGGCGCGGGATTTCGGCCCGAGGGTAGCTCATACGATCCTGCCGATCCCTGACAAAGGATCCTCCGACTGGGCGTATGCATGGGTACCGGTTATTGGTCCTTTATTAGGCGGTATTACAGGGGGACTCACCTACGGGGCATTATTCGAAAATAAGGTAAGTATCTATTTATGGATTTTATCCACGATTAGCGTGATAATAATTCTTTATGCCTACCTGCAGAATAGAAAAACGAAATAATAGTCAGATATGAAGTACATCATTGCCCTTGATCAGGGCACAACGAGTTCAAGAGCCGTATTATTTAATGAATCCGGTGAAATTATTGACATTACGCAGAAAGAATTCACCCAGTATTTTCCCAGACCAGGCTGGGTGGAACATGATCCGGAAGAAATCTGGAAAAGTCAGCAGGATGTACTTGTTTATCTGATACGTAAAAATAAAATTGATCCTAAAACGATCGTTTCGATAGGCATAACCAACCAGCGGGAAACCACCGTAGTCTGGGATAAAATAACCGGTGAACCGGTGATGAATGCCATTGTATGGCAGGATAAGCGGACGGCGGATATCTGCGAAGAGATGAAACAGGAAGGGCTGGAGCATTATATCCGTAAAAACACAGGATTGGTCATCGATTCTTACTTTTCAGCAACTAAAGTAGCCTGGATGCTTCGGAATGTAGAAGGATTGAAAGCAAAAGCATCCCGGGGTCAATTATTACTGGGTACGGTCGATACCTGGCTGATCTGGAAATTAACAAAAGGTAAAATGCATTGTACGGATTATTCCAATGCTTCCCGGACGATGTTATACAATATTGAAAAATTAAAATGGGATGATCAACTACTTGATTTTCTGAAGATCCCCGCCAGCATGTTGCCGGAGGTATATCCGTCCGCTCATCATTTTGGAGATTTCGATTTTGAAGGGATATCCATTCCCATAGGAGGTGTGCTAGGAGATCAACAAGCGGCTTTGTTTGGCCAGGCCTGTTTTGAAGCTGGTTCAGCTAAAAACACCTACGGGACCGGTTGTTTCGTTTTAATGAATACCGGAGAAAAAATACATCATTCAAAATCCGGCCTCGTAACCACCATCGCCTGGGGCCTTGAAGGTAAAGTTAATTATGCCCTGGAGGGAAGCATATTCATTGCAGGTGCAGCCATACAATGGTTGCGCGATGGCCTGAAGTTGATTGACACGGCCACAGATTCGGAATATTATGCCCAAAAGGTAAGCAACAACGAGGTGTTTGTTGTTCCGGCCTTCGCAGGACTGGGTGCTCCGTATTGGGACATGTATGCACGCGGTGCCATATTCGGCCTCACACGCGATACCGGAAAAAACCACCTCATCAAAGCTACGTTACAATCCCTGGCCTATCAGACCAAGGATGTGCTGGAGGCGATGGAAAAAGATAGCGGCGTTTCTACAAAAGTGCTTAAGGTGGACGGAGGAGCATCGTCCAATAATTATTTGATGCAGTTTCAGGCCGATATCGAAGGTGTCGTTGTGGAAAGACCCGAAGTGATTGAATCAACGGCAAAAGGATCAGCCTATATGGCAGGAATTATGATTGGTTTGTGGCGGAAGGAAGAAATACTTAAAAACCGGAAAATAGATAGAATATTTAACCCAAAACTGGACCAGGAAACCCGCAATAAACTGTATGATGGCTGGAAAAAAGCAGTTGACAGGACCAGGGGTTGGTTGAAGAACTAAACCATCAATTATTCGTTTACCTATAAAGTACTGAATCAGATTATGGAGAGTTTTTCATATTTTGACCGACCAGTTATTAAAAATAATATGACATCAAATCAATATGATGTGGTGATCATTGGAGGAGGGATTACCGGGGCAGGTATTGCGCTGGATGCGGTTTCCAGGGGAATGAAGGTGGCACTGGCTGAAAAAAATGATTTTTCAAGCGGTACAAGCAGTAAATCAACCAAACTGATCCACGGAGGCCTAAGATACCTGAAACAGTTTCATTTTAAGATGGTAGCCGATGTAGGCAAAGAAAGAAGGATCGTTCATAACCTTGCCCCTCATCTGGTATTACCCGAAAAAATGCTTCTGCCCATCTTGAAAGATAGTTCAATGGGCAAATACAGCATCTCGGCCGGTTTGAAAATATATGATATGTTTGCAGGAGTCACCGGTGACGACCGAAGGAGGATGCTCAATAAAAGAAAAACCCTGGAAACGGAACCTTTGTTACCCATCGATAAAACTACTGGAAGTGGACTTTATGCGGAATACAGGACGGATGATGCAAGATTGACGCTCGAGATCATTAAAACCGCCCACAGTTATGGTGCAGACCTGTTAAATTACGTTGAAGTGGAAGATTTTATTTATGAGAAAGGTGAAATAAAAGGGATCGAATGTTATGATCACCTTGAAAAGGAAAATTTTGCAGTCCGGGCCAGTCAAATTGTAAATGCGGCCGGTCCTTGGGTGGATGATCTGCGGAACCTGAACCACTCCTACCTTGACAAGCATTTACATATTACCAAGGGCATTCATCTTGTTTTTCCCCGTGAAAAACTACCCGTTAGGCAATCCATTTATTTTGAAATAGGCGATGGAAGAATGATCTTCATCATCCCAAGAGACGACACCACCTACGTGGGTACTACCGACACCGACTATACGGGGGATAAGGACAATATCCTCGTGACAAAACAGGATGCCGCCTACCTTATCGCAGCCGTCAATAATATTTTTCCTTCCATCAATCTTATCCTGGAAGATGTGCAATCGAGTTGGGCCGGTTTACGCCCGTTGATTGCGGAAGAAGGAAAAACAGCTTCAGAAATTTCAAGAAAAGATGAAATCTTTATTTCCCTTACCGGTTTGATATCAATTGCCGGGGGCAAATTAACAGGCTACCGCAAGATGGCTGAAAAGGTAGTGGATATAATCGCGAAAAATATCAGTCATGAAAGTTTCAAAAATTGCCGGACCACCCTCCTCCCACTCACAGGAAATAAATTCGATAATTATTCACATGTATTGCAGTACAAGGAAGAAGTTAAAGAACGGTTGAAAAAAATTGCGCTTCCGGAAAATTATGCTTCCTATCTGGTTCATAATTATGGAATACAGACCGATATCATACTGGATGATTTTGAAAAACAACGGGGTGACGATCCGGAAAATAAACTTCTATGGGCGGAATTATTCTTTTGCATCAAGAACGAAATGGTATGCAAGCCGCTGGATTTTATTGAAAGAAGGACCGGAAGATTGTATTTTAATATTAATAGCATCAAAAAATTTTCCAGCCAGATTCTGGAATACTTCAGGGAAAAATTTTCCTGGCCGGACACCGAATACACATCAGAATCTGACAAGCTTCAACAATACCTTAAAAATGCGAGCCATTTCGAATAATTGAATTTTTAGAAATACCTTTGCATCCTTAAATTCTTGCTCAAGAAACCATCCGGATATGAAAAATTACATTATCAAATCTTTTCTTTTCTTTCTGACCCTCATTTTATTGAATTGTGGTAAGACAAGCGATACACCGTTTGTCGCCAAAACAAAATCCCAGGAAGGCTACACCTATTCCTATGTCACCGGGGATCCCATGAATACCCGGATCTATACGCTGGACAACGGCTTGAAAGTGTATCTCAGCAGATATACCGATGCCCCCAGGATACAGGTACTCATCCCGGTTAAGGCGGGTGGGAAATTTGATCCGGCGGATAATACGGGATTGGCTCACTACCTGGAGCACATGATGTTTAAAGGGAATGATCGGTTCGGTACCCTTGATTGGCCCACTGAAAAAGTATTGCTTGACAGCATTGAAAACATGTTTAATCATTATGCGACCCTGACCGATCCGGATGAAAGAAAAGCCTATTATTCCCTGATCGATAAGATATCGAATGAAGCCGCAGAATTGACCATACCTAATGAATTTGATAAAATGATCGCTCTGATAGGAGGCGAAGGGCTAAATGCCTACACTACGGAAGACCGTACGGTTTATATGGTTGACATACCATCAAATGAACTAGACAGATACCTGAAGATGGAAAGTACCCGTTTCCATAAAATCGTAAACCGGCTCTTTCATACTGAATTGGAGGCCGTTTATGAAGAAAAGAATATGTCATTGGACGACGATTACTGGAAAGCTTTTGAAACGCTTTTTAAGAATATGTTTACATTTCATCCTTATGGGACCCAGACTGTAATCGGCACCATTGAACATCTGAAGAATCCATCGATTACGGAAATTGTCAACTATTTTAACAAATATTATGTGCCTAATAATGTGGCAATCTGCATGAGTGGCGATCTCGATTACCAGGAGACGATACGGCTTATTGACCAGTATTTTGGATCCTGGGAACCAAAGGAAATAGAACCTGTTCTTTTCCGGGAAGAACCTCCCATCGTGGCACCGGTTGAAAAAACAGTTTATGGCCCTGATGCGGATTTTTTATTTATGGGATTCCGTTTCGAAGGTCGCAACAGCCGTGATTATAGGTTATTACGCCTGGTGGATATGATTTTAAATAATGCGGAGGCCGGCCTGATCGATATCAACCTGAAACAACAACAGAAAGTACTGGATGCAGGCTGCTCTCCTTATGGAATGCATGATTATTCCATCCATATTTTTAATGGGAAACCGAAAGACGGACAAAGCCTGGAAGAAGTGAAAAACCTGATTCTGGATCAGATTGAACTGGTAAAAAAAGGCGAGTTTGATGACTGGCTCTTAAAGGCAGTGATCACCGATCTTAAAAAATCAGAAATGCGGCAATTAGAGAATAATTATGCCCGTGCAAGCAATATGGTTACGGCTTATACTAATGAAATGGAATGGGCAGATTATATTTCCGAGTTAGAGGAAATGGAAAGCATAACAAAAGAAGAAATTACCTCCTTTGCCAAAGAAAAGTATGGGGAAAATTATGCGGTCGTATATAAACGAAACGGGGAAGATCCGGATAAGCAACGTGTTGAAAAACCCCAGATTACAAAAGTGCCGCTCAACAGGGATGAAAAAAGTCAATTTCACGTGGAGATAGCTGGTTTCAAATCCCCTGAATTGGATCCGGTATTCCTGGATTATGAACAGGATATCAACAAGGCCACCATGAAGGAGGGAATCGAAGTGCTTTCCAGGATTAATGAAGAAAATGAACTATTCAACCTCTATTATTTACTGGATATCGGCAGCAACAATAATCCCAAATTAAATATCGCGGTAGAATATCTTCAATTTTTAGGTACGGAAGATCTTTCTCCTGAAGCCTTCAGCAAAGAACTTTATAAACTCGGATGCAGCTATTCGGTCAATCCTTCCCCTGAAAGGATCTACGTATCGCTCAGTGGCCTGGATGAAAATATGGAAAAAGCCATGGATCTGTTCGAAAAATTACTGGATAATCCAAAACCAGATCAGGAAGCACTTGATTTGAAGATCGGGAGGACCCTGAAATACCGCTCAGATTTAATGAAAAATAAGGGTGCGATTTTGTGGAACGGATTATACAGCTATGCCAGGTACGGTGAAAAATCACCCTTCACTAATGTTTTATCCAATGAAGAACTAAAAAGACTGACGGCAGATGAGCTTACAAAGATCATTCAGGGTTTTACTGAAATGGAACACCGGGTCCTTTATTATGGACCCAGAAACCAGGAGCAACTCCTGGCTGCCCTGAATGAACATCATATTCTCCCTGAAAAAATAAAACCCCTGCCTGAAAAAGTGAGATTTGCAGAAAAACCGACCGATGAGTCGATGGTTTTCTGGACCGATTACGACATGGTCCAGACTGAATTCATAATGGTATCCAAAGGACAACCCTTTGATCCTGAAATTGTACCTCAGCTCCATTTGTATAATGAATACTTCGGGGGAGGAATGAATTCTATTGTTTTCCAGGAGATCCGGGAATCGCAGGGACTGGCTTATTCGGCATATTCCAATTTTTCGCTGGCGAACAGGAAAGATAAATCGAACTATCTCTTTGCCTACGTGGGTACCCAGGCTGATAAACAACCGGAAGCCATGGAGGCCATGTTAAACCTGTTGAATAACATACCCGAATCTGAGGAGGCGTTCATTATCGCGAAAGAAGCAATCTTAAGTAAAATTGAAAGCGAACGGATTACGAAATCCGAAATACTTTGGAATTATGAAAACGCCAGAGACCTTGGGTTGGATTATGATCTGCGAAAGGATGTTTATGAAAAGGTACAGGATATGACCTTTCAAAACCTGAAAGCATTCCATGACAAATACATCAGTGGTAAAACCTTTGTTACCGTCCTGGTTGGCTCAAGGGATGAGATCAATTTTGAGGAATTAAAGAAATACGGTGAGGTTAAAGAACTTTCCTTGAGCGAACTATTCGGATACGAAGAAGTTCAGGAACTGACTGTGGAAATGTAAATACCGATCGGAGAGAAATTTATCGGATCAACTTTACTTTATTTTAATTTCTTCCCGTCATTAAATAGAATGTTTCGATTCGGGATCCACCCGGAAATTTCTCTCCTGTTCAAGAGCTTGAGTCGGTGTGGGAGGTTTTTTTTATATAATACGACCTTTCCCCTGCAGTGCCTCTGCAGGATTATCTAATGGCTTGGTTTACCATTCTGAATGTGCGGCTGCCGTGAAGAGAATCCAGACCTAATCACAGGATATATATCCGCTGACCGGTATAAAAAAAAGTACCCTGCTGTTTCCAGGCCAGGGTACTTGCGATATATTACTATTGTGTGTGGTGCTTATTGACCTCCGGTATGAAAATTATTATAATTTTCAATTCCCATGGAAATAAGTATCTTCCATTGAATTCCAGGTATTTCATCCTTCTTATTCGTTTCTCTTGCGAGTTCGATCGCACGGACATATTCGGCCTGTGCCTCTTTGATCTTACCCTTCACTACCAGGAAATCACCTTTAATGGTCCGGTTATATATGGTTTCTTTTACCTTGATGGATTGATCGATCCACTGAAGCACTTCCTCTGCTGCAATTCGTCTGGATATAAGCGCATTGGCACAATCAGCAAAAGTCTTCCAGTCATCTGGAGCTGCCTTTTCGATTCGGGCCTTGTGCTTGGAAATGAATTCCTCGATATCCACATCACTCCCGGATGCAAATACAAAACTTACACACAGGAGGCATATGGTGAAAAATGGAGTAAATGTTTTCAAATGTTGCAAGGCTGCATTCTTTACATAGAAATATAGCCCAATTCCATGCCAGAAAGAACAACCTTTTGATTATCAGATTTTTAAATGGCAGAATGGCAGAAAATGATGTAACAAATGTGCGATTCTGAACAATTCAGGTAAAAATCCGTTCGAATTCGGCTCACGATAATTGGGGGATAAAATGGGAAGATCCGGATACTCATTTCATCAATTCAACCTGCTTTTCCCTATATTTGGATCTTGAAAAAACTCTAGGACTATGCGGATTAGCTGTGTTTCGGTGATTCAATTCGTCGTATGGGGGTATTTACTTTTTTCCTGTCAGAAAATTGTCATTGAGGATGGGTTGGAGGATGCAGGCCAGGCTTGCTTCAAGATCACAACACCAAATGCCACCTTCTTCTACCAGAAGGAAGCAGGAGGTTTTTCCAGTATCCTTGACAGGGATGGGAATGACTGGATCGGTTTTAAACAGGATAGTTTGGAAAACTATCCATCGAGTGCGGCCAGTTCTTATCGTGGATTGCCAAATCTTGTCTTCCGATCAGAAGATGGAGGAGCCGGTCATCCAGGATTCCGGAAATGCATCTCCGAACGGATATCTCCAAATCGGATCCGATCCACCTCAAAGTCGGGCAGGTGGCAATGGACATGGACCTTTGAACCCGATTTGGCTACCCTTACAATTGACCGGGTAGATTCCTCACATGCCTATTGGTTCCTGTATGAAGGCCCGGTTGGCGGAAGGTTTAAACCAAAGGAACAATACTGGGGTACGGACCGGGAAGGGCCCCTGCGTTCAATGCCTGATCATTATGCTGGAAGTACTGTATATGGCTATTGGAGGTGGTTTTATGCGGGAGATGATAATCTAAACCGTATTTTATTGATTGCTCATTTGGATCAGGATAGACTTCCCGACACTTTTTCTTACCTGGGGAATACACCAGATGGCATTCACGCCCCGGACGGCATGGTTGTCTTTGGTTTCGGCCGGATAGAAAATGCGATCCCTCTGATGAGAGAGCAAAAACAGACTTTCTGTATAGGTTTTTTTGAGAAGAAAATCCAGACTGCAGAGGATCATCTGGAGCTTGAAAAAAAGATAAATAAGCTGATGCAACCGTAATGCATTAGATTGATGACCTTGAATGAAGCACAAAATTCATCAGAAAGGCGATTCCTATCAAAAATAATGGACAGGAAATACAGAAAAATACAGGTGCCGTCCTAAAAGTAGCATAACCGATAGTGAATATAACGCCGGTCACTAAAAACAGAAACCCACCGATAAATTCCCTTTTCCAGGCAACTGCTAATAATAGCGTCAATAAGATGGCTGGGATTAAATGTTTTAGAAAGGCAAGAATTTCGTATCCGATTGAATTTGCCCCATAAAATGCATCCAATGCAAATAAACTGATAAACAAAATATAGAGTATGCTTAATATCCTGGGGAACCAATAAAGTATTGAATTTTTCATACTGTTGACCTGCTTATACAATTCTGACCAAGGCAATAATCCAGCCAACCCATAAATCCGTTCTTTATAAACAATAACAATTAATTTTAAATTCTGGTTCAGGGACTTATACCTCAAAATATTAGCGTATTATCATTTATTTTTACCTGGAGGTTCCCATAGAAAAAATGAAAAAGGTATTACATCTGGCTGGAATGATCCTTTTCTCAAGCCAGGCGAACGGGCAAAATTTCAGGGAAATTAAGGTTTCTGAATTGAAAGATAAAATTGCCGGATACTGGATTGGGCAATTAATTGGAAATTATTTGGGTTTCCCTTTTGAAAATATCTACACGGATCAACCGATACCGGTTTTTATTGACAAATATTATGATTTCAGGGCCCTGGATTCAATCGATCTGAAAATGAACACGAAAGACCGCCGGGCCTACCTGCCTATTATGGCCGATGCCATGAACGGTGCCTGGACCGACGACGATACGGATATAGAATTTGTAACCCTGCACGCTGTGGAAAAATATGGTCTGGATCTCACTTATGAAGAAATAACCTGGATGTGGAAACTTCATATTAACCGGTTCATCTGGTCAGCTAATCGTCAGGCCCGCGATCTGATGGAACAGGGGCTGATCCCTCCGGCCACGGGTGATAAATTACATAATCCTTACTGGTATCGGATTACTTCACAACTTGTGAATGAGATCTGGAGCGTGTTTTATCCCGGAATGACCAAAATGGCAGCGGAACGGGCAAGCTGGGGAGCACATATCATGTGCGATGGATGGGCAACTCATGCAACCATTACCTATGGCATCCTGTATAGTGGCGCTTTTTTTGAAAAGGATATTAATAAACTGGTAGATATGGCAATCAATTATCTTCCCCTCCACAGTCCTTACCGTGAAGGATTGATCAATGTAAAAAAATGGCATGAAGAATATAACGACTGGAGGGGCACCAGGCAAAAGATCCATGAGTACTATTATACCCGCGTGGACGGATTTGATATACCCTATCCGGTGGGAGGCGCAGTTGTCAACGGCCTGTGTGGGATCATGGCCCTCCTGTATGGGCAGGGCGATTTTACGCAGACAGTGGGGATCGCTACTACTGCCGGGTATGATTGCGATAACCAGGCGGCAACTTGCGGTGGACTATTAGGCGTGATCCATGGGGCTTCGACCCATCCATCGTACTTTACACTTGAATTGAATCCCGGACTTCAATGGACCAAACCCTTTAACGACCAGTATATCAATTATTCGCGGGATGGACTCCCGAATTACAATACTATATCAGGAATCATTGACAGGCTTTATAATATTACGGAGGAGGCCGTCCTTCAAATGGGGGGTAAATCAGAAATGAGAAACAACGTACGTTACCTTTTGATTCCGGTTGATTTTTAAAGTAAAATCATTATTTTAGGAAGATATAAAAACAGGTAATTATCCATAACGAACAGATTATTTTTTTAGATCCCCGGATTTAAACAATATGCAATTTTTCCCGGGCATCTTGCCCTATGGAGGTTTTGTGCGTAGAGTCATTGTTGAAATAAATTATCAATACGATGAAAGTAAGATTATTCCCTTCCCTGATCATGTTAATAACATTTAATTTATCCGGTTATTCACAACATTTCATGCTGGATGAATGGGCATATATTGAGATAGACCGTAACAAAGTTAAATGGGGAGATTTCGCCGAACCCCAATGGCTCCGTTATTTTGGGCTGGATATGGAAGATGTAAACGGAGATGGGTATCTGGACATATTGTCCGGCCGGAATGTATATATCAATTCGGGAGGAAACATGACTGCCGATTGGAGAAAAATTGATTTGGGCAAAAATGCGGATGGTATCTTGTTCCTCGATGTGGATGGGGATGAATTTATTGATTTCATTGCCCAGGCACTGCCTGCGATATATTGGGTGGAAGCGAATGATGAAGCGGGAGAAAAATGGGAATTCCGGCAAATAGGGGAAGTACCTCCTACAAGTCATGTGAACAGCCAGGGATTTGAAAAGGGACAGTTAATAAGCGGTGGGAAAAAGGAATTCCTGATTGCTGGAGATGGGGATATTTATTGTTTTGAGATCCCCCGTAATTCTGAAAAAAAAACATGGAAAAAAGCGCTCATTTGCAGAAACACCTCAGATGAAGGGATTGGGATTGGAGATATTGATGACGATGGGGATCCTGATGTAGCGGCCGGAAGAAGACCGGAAGGGGGAGATGAACCACTTATTCTTGTGTGGTTTGAGAATCCGGGATCGTTGAGTGAAGACTGGAACGATAGAGAAGTCGGCATTTCAAATCATCCTATTGACCGGGTGGAGGTCGCGGATCTTGATGGGGATGGCAGGAATGACATCATCATAAGTGAAGAACGATTTCCAGGCGAAGAACCCGATGGGAACCTGTTCTGGTATAAGAACCCTAAAGAAATAACGGAAGGTATCTGGGACCGAAACCGCATAGTCACACAATACTCCATGAATAACCTGGATGTGGCTGACCTTGACCATGATGGTGACATGGACCTGATCACCAGTGAACATAAAGGGCCGGATCTTGAAACACAAATATGGGTTAATGATGGAACCGGAAATTTCAGCAAAGTTTCAGTAGACAAGGGCAGGGAAAGTCACCTGGGCACTCAACTGGCTGATCTGGATCAGGATGGCGACCTGGATATCGTGAGCGCAGGATGGGATCAGTATCGTTTTATTCATGTATGGAGAAACGATGCCATCCCTCCTGATCGAATCAAATGGAAACACTATTCAACGGATAGCGGAAATTTACAGGCACCCAATGCCGGCAATCAACAAACGGCTTCTCTGGTGCTGGATATAGATAAAGACGGGATCGAAGATTTTGTGATCACGGAAAGAACGTCCGCTCCTTCCGTGGTATGGTACAAGTTTGACAATTATTCCTGGAACCGATTCGTGGTGGATGACGGCCCCCTGCGCATTGAAGCCGGCTCCACCCATTATGATATCGATGGCGATGGGGATGAAGACATCGTTTTCGGCGGAGAAAGCCGAAGCAATGAAGTCTGGTGGTGGGAAAATCCCTATCCGGATTATGATCCTGTAAAACCCTGGATCCGGAGAACCATCAAATCATCCGGGGGCAATAAGCACCATGATCAAATGTTTGGCGATTTTGATGGCGATGGAACGGATGAACTCGTTTTTTGGAACCAGGGAGACCACCGGTTATACCTGGCCAAGATACCAGATAATCCAAAACAAACAGCCCCCTGGGAATTACGGATTATATACGAATACAGTGACGACAGTCAGATGAAGCAGCTTGGCCAGGAACTTTATCCGGGCTGGAAAGGGAACCACGAACATGAAGGACTGGCCAAAGCCGATATCGATGGGGATGATATCCTGGATATTGTCGGAGGAGGGAGATGGTTTAAATTCAATGGGGAAAATGGTTTCATTGAGAATATAATCGATGCCAGTTATACCTTTACCCGGTCTGCGGTCGGTCAGTTCATAGAAGGGGGAAGACCGGAAGTACTCCTGGTAGTAGGTGATGGCCAGGCACCGCTAATGATGTATGAATACCGGGAAGGCACGTGGATGCCCAGACAATTGATCGATCTGCTGGATAATGGGCATACCATCCAGGTACTTGACTTTAACAAGGATGGGAATTGGGATATATTTAATGCGGAAATGCGGTTTGGAGAAGGCAATCCTGATTCCAGGGCCCAGGTATTACTGGGAGATGGCCAGGGTAATTTTAGAAAAATCCTCCTTGTTCAGGGATATGGATTGCATGAATCCTGGCTGGCCGACCTGGATGGAGATGGGGATTATGACCTGCTCGGGAAACCTTATACATGGAAAGCTCCCAGGCTCGATATCTGGATTAATGAAGGCATTGAATAGAACCGGATTATTCTTCCCTGGGATATATTTTTCACCTTAAAATTTATTAATGTATCTGATATTCGATACTTAATGTAAAATGTTCAACAATTCAATTCTTTTGCATTGTGGCGCCTTCGCAGCTAAAACATATTAAATCATTTCAATGTATCGTATAAAATACCTGTACTTTATTGGTCTGCTCCTGGTTGAATGTACCCTAACAAAGGAAAATATCCCTGATTGTATCTCCATTGATTATTGGTATGGGGACCGGCAAACTTTTGGTGATCCCGGCCTGGCACAGCCATGGATCAATATTGTGGGAAATGTGGAGTCAGAACACGGCATTCAATCCTTGTTCTATCAGTTGAATGAAGGTGATTCGGTTGAATTGACCTGGGGGCAGGACCGGCACCGTCTGGCTAATCCGGGCGATTTTAATATAGACATTCACTATTCCCAAGTGAACTCAGAAACCAATAGCCTACGTACGACGGTGGTGGATTCTTCCGGGCATAGCCGTTCGAGGGTAATGCACTTGAGCTTTATCGAAGGCAAATCCTGGCCTTTGCCCTATGAAATTTACTGGGAGAAAGTAAACGATATACAGGAAGTTGCCCAGGTAGTGGATGGCCATTGGCAGTTGACTCCGGATGGGATCAGGACGCTGGATCCCTGGTACGACCGGATTATCGCTATCGGCGACAGTACCTGGAAAGAATATGAGATCATTACTTCAGTGATCTTTCATGGCTATACGCCTCCGGTCCCCGGACCTCCTAATTATGGGGTTTCGCATGCAGCACTCGCAATGCGTTGGCCGGGACATGATATGGATAAAAATCAACCTCATGTAAAATGGTACCCATTGGGAGCTACCTGTGAATTTCAATTAAAAAACAACCTGGACAGTTGCCGGTGGCGCATCCTTGGGGATCAGCATGTGAAAACGGAGGACACTTACCAACATTTTTCTATCGTCCTAGGTAAAAAATACCACCTCAAATCACAGGTTGAGAACATTGAAAAAAACCTTACCCGTTACCGGGTAAAAATCTGGCCGGCCGATGATCCAGAACCGGAACGATGGCAATTGACGGCCGTGGAAGGTGCCAAGGATATACCTTCGGGGAGCGCATTGCTGATCGCGCATAACACGGATGTTACCTTCGGGAATGTCCATATAAGGCCACTCGAATGAAAAAAAATATTTTGCTTTCGGCGTTTATCTTGCTGGAGTCCCTGGCAATTTCACAACCCCAACCGGGCGATGTTTTCAGGGAATACATCTGGACTACCCCTGATTATGTGAAAGGTGAAAAGTTTCTTCGTGTTGGTGGACGGTTCGATTACCGCCTGGAACCTGAAAAGTTCCCCGCCGGCTATATTGTCGACGGTTATATCACCCTGCCCTATCAGATGGATATGGACCAGGCAATCAATGCCGAGATACAGGTTGAAAAGGATCTCTGCCATGAAGGTACACGGGGGCTCTCAATTAAAATCAATGAGAGTGTTTGGTTTGAATTCCCCGAACCGGACAGTATCCCTTTTCCTGCAAGGAATTACCTCCATCATACCTATCCGGTTATTCAAATTCCAATGGATATTTTCGGGGATCCCGAGATCAAGTTTCAACTCAGGGTAGATTCCGCCCAGGAATGGAACTGGCCTCAGAATCTATTATACAGTGTGATTTTCAGATTGTATTATGACCGAAAAAAAATTCTGTCAACGCCATCCCTTGCGAAACCGCATGACGGGGATCAATTGGGGGAGTATATTGAAATTTCCCTCGATGAAACGGAAAAGGATCCGATAAGGTCGGCAATCTTTGTGGGGAAATACCTGGACGTAAATTATGAAGGCGATGGGATCTATGATCAATGGCATTATTCTTTTTACCGTGGCGAAAGGAGGAATCATCTGGGCTATGCTGTTTCCAGGCCTTTTGAAATTGAATGGGATACTGAATGGATCCCCGATCAACCTTTTCCATTTGAAATTGCCGCCATAGTACGGTTTGAAAATGAGTTGTTCTATTTTACGGAATCCGTAAAAGGTCTTACATTGAATCGCCGGCGGGATAAGATACTGCTTTGTAAACCCATGGATCAGCCTGAAAAATGGACAACCCGTGCCGGTGAATTTGCCAGTCATTTCATGCTGGAGGAAGATCCTGAAAAGATCCAGGGTTATCAACTGGTGTGGGCAAGTTGGAGTCCCTGCTATGCCAATGGAATCTACATCAATGGCCATCTTGTATATATCCGTGAAGGGCCATGTTATGATTTTAAATTTCATCGTGTTATATTAGAAAATAACATCCCCCTTAGAAAGGGATTCAATGTGATTAAAACAGGACAGACTCCCCGGGACAGAGAAGGCAATAGGGTGCACGGGATGGATGTACAATGGCCCGGGATCATGGTTTTGGTAAAGTTGAAAAAATAAGCGATGATCATGAAAAAAATTTTGTTTGGGTATACCCCCATTTTAAATGAAAACGTGAATTTCGGATTATTGGTGATCCGTCTTTTTACCGGCATTTCTCTTGCTTTCGCACATGGCATTGGAAAAATACCCCCTTCCGAGGGATTCATCAATGGGATTTCGGATATGGGCTTCCCTATTCCCGGTTTTTTTGCCTGGATGGCTGGGATCGCGGAATTTTTTGGCGGCATTTTCCTCGCCTTAGGATTGTCAACCCGTCCATTTGCCTTACTTATTGGCATTAACATGGGCGTGGCTGCTTTTCTAAGACATGCAGACGATCCATTTTCAGGTAAGGAAAAAGCACTTCTTTTTTTCTTTATTGCCTTATTGGCGTTTATAACGGGTCCTGGAAAATATTCTATCGATCGAATTATCAACCGGGATTAAAGTTCCTTCAAATTTTATTTGGATATTAGAAGGTTAACTATTTTCTAATAAACCAAAAAACCTACGATCATGAGATTTATTACTTTCCTTTTTGCGAACTGTTTAGTAGCTACAATGATCCTTCCGTTACAGGCGCAGGACTGGGCCATTGAACAACTGGAAAACTCACCCCGGCATCAGGAAAAAGTCGTTGTAAAAAATGGGGACCGGGATATTTCCTGCTTCCTTGTATTTCCGGAAGTTTCCGATAATGCCACAGCGGTCATCCTGATCCATGAAAATCGCGGACTCAATGATTGGGCACGGAGTATGGCCGACCAGGTAGCCGGTGAGGGATTCATCGTGATTGCTCCTGATTTCATATCCGGAAGAGCTCCTGGAGGGGGAGACACACCGGATTTCCCAAACTCCGATGCTGCCCGGGATGCCATATATGAGTTGAATCCGGATCAGATCACGGCCGACCTGGATGCTGTTTTTGCTTATGCGAAAAAAATCCCATCGGCGAACGGTAAGGTAGCCGTTATGGGTTTTTGCTGGGGAGGTTCCCAGACGTTCCGGTATGCTTCCAACAATCCGGATATTGAATCGGTGTTCGTTTTTTACGGAACAGGCCCCGAAGAACAGGCTTCCTATAACCGGATTGAATCCCCTGTTTATGGATTTTATGGTGGCAACGATAACCGGGTTAATGCAACCATTAAAAATTCGGAAAAAATGATGCAGGAGGCTAACAATTTATATGATCCAGTGATCTATGAAGGAGCCGGCCACGGTTTTATGCGATCAGGCCAGGCACCGGACGCTTCAGAGGATAATAAAAATGCCCGGGAAGCTGCTTTTCAAAGGTTGATTGAACTTTTAAAGAAAATTTGAATGGATAACTCGGAGCTGTGCAATAAGTTCAAATTATAATCTATTCGCCAAATAAAATTTGGAATAATTAATATATTATTAATTTCTAATGTGATATAAGCCTTTAAAACATACCCCGTATCCCGGAACATGTCCGGGACCTACCCTCTCAAGCCTGCCTGCGGCAAAAGCAGGAATGGAAGTTTCAGTTTTCAGAATAATATTTGGCATCAAGAAAAGTTAATATACTTTTTGAACAGCCTTGAGATCAAAATCAATGGATCTGGTTAATAAGTAAAAAAACGTTACTAATTATCGTAACGATGCTTCATTTAACTCAATGTGAAAAATGATTATTATCGTTTAAAGACCTTGACCGTTTATCGATTTCTGATTCCGATAGAGCCCCTGGAAACAATCCGGAGGGGATGGATTTTTCCACGCTGACTTAACCCAAGTATAATAATCCGGCGTAAAATATATTCTGTCAAAAAACTTCCGGAAAAAGCAATTATTTAACTATATTTTGTTTTAAAGGATTTTTATCTTCTGTACCAACATGCAACCCTATTTTTAATGTTTAAAAGCATCACAAGAAAATATCATGAAAAAAAAGATCAGTTATTCGCTGCTCCTATTGGCAGGATTTTTTCTGTTAATTAACGAGATATCCGCATCAGACGGGAACACGATCATCGCCAGGTGGAAGGATAATAAAAAAGGAGCCTATACCTTACGCTTCGACGACAGCATGTGGTCCCATCATGACCACACCGTTCCCAACCTTATTAAAAGAGGGCTGGTCGGCTCTTTTTTCATCAACCCCGGAACCGAAAGATATGGTTATGGGATCAATACCTGGGAAAGCCTGGCCAGCCGGGCCGGTATTGAAATCTGTCCCCATTCGATGAATCACACCGGCGCAGCGGATTATGAGGAGGCGGATTATGAGATCGGTGAAGTTTTCCGGATCGTATGGGAGCTAAATCCCCCGGATAAAAGCAAATTATATCCTTTCTCGAGAGGCGGGGGAACCACCTGGCCCAGTGGATACCGGGAGGCCGTCCAGAACAAATATCCGATAGCAGATTATCAGGACGAAGCAGTCAGATACTCCGGCGAAGACGATCGCAATGAATTGATTAAATTCGCAAAAAAAGCCATTGAGGATAATGCATGGCATACCGTTCTGACCCATGGTACAGGCCCCAACCTTGAATGGCTTGGATTCGAGGTATCCAATTTTGAAGCACTGCTGGATTATCTTGCCTCGGTAAAAAATGAACTCTGGATCGGAAATGCAGGAGACATATATAAATACGTGACGGAACGAAATTCCTCGCGTGTTAGCCTCCTCGAAAACACCGGGCAAGAAATCAGAATGGCTCTAATATCGGCGGTTGATCCTATATTATTCGACTATCCACTGACCCTGATCACCGAAGTACCCTCCTCCTGGGATTACTGCCATGTGACACAGGGAAGACTGCAGGGCATCTATCCTGTACATTCTGGTAAAGTGATGTACGAAGCTGTTCCCAACCAGGGCGAAATAATTTTGCAGAAATCTTCCATGGATGTTTCTCCTCCGGGTAAAGTAACGGTCAGGGATGGAACCGCTCAGGACATAAACATATCCCTTTCCACAACCGAAATATCAGCAAACTGGGATCCGTCTGAAGATATTGAGTCGGGTATATCCAGGTACTGGTATAAAATCGGCAACTCGCCGGGCGGCTCGGAAGTGCTGGATTGGATCGATAACGGATGTGAAAGATCCTTTACTACATCCAGAACCTGTTTATCACTGATCCGGGGTGAAAAATATTTCGTGACGGTAAAGGCAATTAATGGGGTGGGATTAAGCTCTGAAAGTATCTCAGATGGATTTACTGCCAATTTAACTCCGGACTATATTTCTTTTCAGGAAGACTTTGATAACGGATATTTATCGCAGTGGGATGAGAAAAGAACCAAATCGGGCTCACAGAAAAATATAATATTTATTTCCGATCAGGCCGCAAAAAACGGCTCGTATGGAATGCAGTGTCACCTTCAGGAAAATGAAAACAATACGCCTTACCTTGCTAAATACAATGTTACCGGATTTGAAGATGTTTTTACTGGATTTTATTTCAGGCTCAGTCCGGATTTCATTTATCCTGAAGAGGGCGGAAGCCTGCAATTGCTGGAATTGAGGGATGCTGATGATGAATTTGTATCCGGTGTATATATTGGGTTTACGAAAGGTATTGGACTTCACATATACGCAACCAGTCTGGATAATACCGGGTACCGTACTTCCCTGCCAGGTTACAGAACCGGATATCCACTCGGTTATGTCCCATTTGACCTTGATAAATGGCATAGAATAGATGTAAGAACGGTATCGCATAACGGAAAAGGAGGAGCTGAGTTCTGGCTGAATGGAACCCGGAAAGGCTGCATCACAAACCGGTTCACGGGTGGTAAAGCGGTGCGAAACTTATATATCGGTGCCCTCCGCATTCCGGATGGAACCATCTCAGGCGAAATATTTTTCGATGACATAACAGTCTCTGATAGCTTTCTAAGGTAATTCCAAAGGAAAATTAAGGTTATTGAATGAATAATGTCACGATCCTGGTTTTGAATCATGAGAATCAGGAAAGGCGTCATAGAGGCCTTCATCCGCTCAATTTGAAGTGGTTTGTAACAGGTGTATCCTCCTGAAGGAATCAATTCCTTCTCATTGACTGTATTCCTTCATTAACTCAGCCATAAGCCACATGGTGTGGACGGTTGGCGGCGTCCAGTATTCACAATTCTGCCAGCTCCCCGGTTTTAGATGCACCTGATCATCCACGGTTCCCCCAATCCCGTTCATTACTGCTCCGGAGATAAGGGGAGGAATATTCAGGGTTCTGTTAATGAAGCGGATGGGCTGGTTATGTCCGATCGCTTCAGCTGTACTCATATTCAAAGGATTGGACCCAATAATCCAATCCAGTTGCCGTTGAGCGACCATCCTCAGCTTTTCATTATTCAATAGTCTCGCGGCATACAACAATCCTATTCCCGTGGATGCGGCATTTGCATTGATCCCTCCGCCCCATGCATTGTCCGTAACCGTTAAAAACCGTACCCAGTATTCGCCAATTTTGTGGTTGCCTCCTGGATCTGCTGAATGGAATAAACCAATGGGTGCCAGGTCAAAATTATTCAAGTCTGCCAGTTTTAGAATATAATCTTCACTATATAATCTAATTGCTTCTTTCCACACTTCAGCATTCTCATGGTTTGGAAGGATATTATATAATTCGCCAAGACCGATGATATGCTGCGGTCCATGCCAGCTGTGACGGGAAGGTTCCTCCTCCCTGGAGGAAGAATTAAAAAATCCCTTTATCTGATGAATATCATCAATAGGTTCTTTAACCTGAATTTCCAACAGTCGATCGGCAAAAACAACGGCTTTCTGAATATAATCTTTATTCTCAGTTGTTTTATACAATTCAGTGCAGGCCAGCAATGCCGCCCCCATTTCAAGGGCAGTATTGGCATAAAAATTCTGATCACACCATTCCCAACAATGGACAGAGGCATCTGAACATTTCCTGGAATAATCGGGATCGGAAGACCTGAATATCCTTGCCGCAAGAGCCTCGGCAATAACAAAATTGAACTGGGCAGTTCGGTCTATATTGTTATGCACAAAACTGGCCGGTTCCGTATGAATTGGCCGGTCATCCGCTGTACCTGCCTGATTGTCGGACAAGTACATCCCATCGTCTCCCCCACAGTAATTCATCACATAACCACTGTCATTCTGCATATTCAGGAAATATCTGTTTCCCCAACGTAATTCATCAAGTATCTGTTGTTTTCCCCAATCAGGCTCAAGAATTTCCGCTACCTTGCTCAAGCCGATCATGCCATATAATGTAAAAGCAACCCATTTCCTGTAATCTCCGGCATCATGCCAACCTCCTGAAACATCGCGGTAGGGTTCCATGGGCCATCCTGGACCTGTATCAAGTCTTCTTCCATCATCTATATGACAGGGTGCTGCATATCCGGTTGTGCTCGGACCGCAACGCTGAATGCTGAAATAAGTCACACATTTTTTTACCGCATCTTCATAAATATCCATGGAGATCCGGAAGGGGGTTGATTTTTTATCCTTGACCGCTATATAATAGGTCCCTTCCTCTTTTAGTTCGCTGAAATTCCCCTCAAGATAACTTCCAAATGTTCCTTTGCGGAGGATCATAGTCCCTTTATATACCTTCTTTCCGTTTTGGGTATTGACCACATTGAACTCCAGGTCCTGATCTCCCTGCATCAAGCAGAACTTTGCAGCTCCAGGTAAATAACCCACATGATTGATGAGGATTCCGGTTGATAACTCCATCCCCCATAAAGATGGTGTAAGGAGGATGAATAAACTCCATAGATACTTTTGAAGAGAAAAGCTTTTCATGATTATTTTCAACGTCAGTACAACTGATTCAAGTTACAGATTTTTATTGATTAAACATGTTCCCTTGGGTTAATATCTAAGAACCGGTCAAACTATTTATAAGAAGATCCTATAAACAAGAAGGAAAAAAGCATCCGGATTTTATAATGATCGAGATACGATAGTTGTCCTTTTCTTTCTTTACCACTGCTTTCCGATTTTCAGCTGCAAAATCGAATAATTAAAAAGGCCTACCAGAAAAGAAGATATAATACCGCCAGAATGGAAAATATGCCGATGGCTCCAATATTAAAGGAAGTCCCTGTGTGGAACAATTTCCTGTTAATTATAATTGTTTTGTCTTCATCATAATTCGATTCGATCAGGCTGATGACTATGATCACAATACAGAGAATGAAGAATACCACTACCCAGCGGTTCATAAAAGGCAATCCGGGTACCACGATCTTCAGGAAGGCAGATAACGGAATGGAAAGTATGGCTGCCCATAATACGGCATTGGGCGTGGTTCTTTTAAAGAACAAACCAAATAAAAAGATAGCAAGGATGGCCGGTGTAGTAAAGCCCGTATATTCCTGTATGTACTGAAATGCCTGGTCAAGGTCTCCCAACAGGGGTTTAGCGGTCAATACGGCAATGGCGAGGGCCAGGAATCCGGATATCCTTCCCGTCATTACGAGTTGATGGTCTGTAATTTGTGGATTGACAAAAGGTTTATAGATATCCATTGAAAAAAGGGTTGCGGTGCTGTTAGTCATGGAACTCAGGGAGGAGACAATGGCAGCAACCAGGGCCGCCGCGGCAAGTCCACGGAGGCCGGAGGGAACAAAATGCTGCAGGAGCCATGGATAGGCCTCATCCGATTTGGCCAGATCGGCATTCAGGGCAAACGCCACAATGCCTGGAATAACCACGATCAGGGGCATGAGAATTTTAAGATAACCGGCGAAAACCAGACCACGCTGGGCTTCCTTCAGGCTTTTAGCCGCGATGGCCTTCTGGGTGATGTACTGATTGCATCCCCAGTATGCAAAATGACCGACCCAAAGTCCTCCGATCAGGACACTGATTCCAGGCAGGTCCATCCAGGCATCTTTCATTCCTCCCTTCCCATCCGGGATAAAATGATTGCCCTTTTCAATGATCATATGGAATTTATCCGGAACTTCTGCAAGCAATTTAGAGAAACCCTGGATGATACCCGCTCCTTCAGCATAATAATCCAGGGCGAGAAAGGTGGTAAGGATACCTCCACCAATTAAAAAAGCTACTTGTATCACATCGGTCCATGCAACCGCCATGAGCCCTCCATAAATAGAATAGAGTGCAGTAAAAGCCGCGAGAAACAAGATTCCATAAATTAGATCCAGACCAAATACGGTCTGTAGGAAAAGGGCGCCCAGGTATAATACGGAGGTCAGATAGATGAATATATACAACAGGATCCAGAACACAGCCAGTACGGTCTTCACCCTGGCATCGAATCTGTTTTCCAGAAACTGGGGCATGGTATAAATGTTTTTCTGCAGAAAAATGGGAAGAAAATATTTCCCGACGACGATCAGGGCAATGGCCGCCGTCCACTCATAACTGGCCATGGCCAGACCGATGGCATAACCGGATCCGGATACGCCAATAAATTGTTCGGCGGAGATATTCGCAGCGATCAGGGAAGCCCCCACTGCCCACCAGGGAAGCGACTTGTTTGCAAGAAAATATTCCATCGATGATTTTTCCTTTCCTTTCCTGGTACGTGAGACATACAAGGCAAGAGAAACCACAACAAGCGCATACCCGATAAAAATTACTGTATCTAGCGTTGAGAATTTCATTGTTTTATATTCCCCTTAGCCGATCAATATATATATTTACCCTATTCCGGAATATCAAGGTTGAAAATAAGAAATGATTCCGGATAGAAAAACATAAGCACCATTTTATAAAGTTAAAATGGATCCGAATTAAGCAAATTGCATATGAAGAAACCGGATAAGCATTTTATAGGAATAGAGATTGGAGGGACAAAATTACAAATCGTCTCAGGGAATTCGAATGCAATGATCCTGGAAAAGCATAGAATGCGTGTTGAAAAATCGAAAGGAGCCGATGGCATCCGCGAAAAGTTGGCAGGTCCTCTGAAAGAGTTGATCCGGGAGCATCGGCCCGAATCAATCGGGATAGGTTTTGGTGGTCCGGTTGATCATCAACGTGGAAAAATCGCGGTTTCACATCATATTGAAGGATGGACTGATTTTGACCTGACATCCTGGATCCGGGAAATAACGGGTGTAACTTCCTGTTTTATCGAGAACGATGCCAACGTGGCCGCCCTGGGGGAAGCCCATCGCGGAGCCGGTGCCGGTTTTAAAAAGGTGTTTTATGTCACGCTGGGGAGTGGAGTAGGCGGAGGCATGATCGATCACGGCAAGATCTACCATGGGGCTGTACCTGGTGAATCTGAAATCGGATTGATGACATACGATAAATCAGGCTTGAATATCGAATCCCAATGTTCAGGCTGGGCGATGGACGCTAAGATAAGGGTTTATATTTCAGAAAATCCTGATAGTATACTGGCAGGGCTCGTAAAAAATGAAACGCATTCGGAGGCGCGTTTTCTACATCAGGCCATAAAACTTGGTGATGGTGGAGCAAATCAGCTGCTTGAAGAAAGTACGGATATGCTTGCCTGGGGTCTTTCCCATGTGACGCATTTATTTCATCCCGAGGTAGTTGTGTTGGGTGGAGGACTTTCTTTAATGGGTGAACTTTTACGTGAAAAAGTTTCATACCATATCCGGAAATATATTACAGCAGCTTTTCAACCCGGGCCGGAAATCAGGATCGCTGCCCTGGGGGAAGATGTGGTGGGTGTCGGTGCCCTTCTTCTCGCCATAAAAAAAGCACCGGGAAATTTCTGAACGCGAAATTAAATAGCATACAAATGAAAGCATGGATTAGAAATTATTTTAAAGAAAAGCAAAAATTACTGGATACACTTTCTATCCATGAAATTCAATCGGTCATCCGGATCCTCGCCAATGCCCGTCATTTAAACCGGTAGATATTCATTTTGAGCAATGGGGAAGTGCCACCAATGCCGGTCACTTTACAACAGACCTGGTAAAATGTGCTTCAGATGCACGCAGTAAACGTTTCCGTACGATGTCCCTGAACAAATATATCAGCCGGATCACCGCCGTAGGTAATGACGATGCCTTTGAGGCTATTTATGTCCGTCAGCTCGAAAACTATGCCAATCCTGAAGATATAGTAATCGTTTTTAGGGTAAGCGGAAACTCGCCCAATCTGGTTAAGGCTTTCGAATGGGCCAACGCGCACGATCTATAGACACCCGCATTTACCTGGTGAAAGGGCGGAAGATACTCCCGGATCACAAAGAAGGCGATTATCATCGAATCAGAACATTACGGGCATATGGAGGATATGCAGATGATGATCGTTCATATGATCTGTTATGCCTTTATAGAAAATCCTGAAATTGAGATGAAGCAGGAATAAATTTTCCCTTGCAGGGATAGGTTGGGTGCAGGATTTCCCGAGTGGGATCTTGGTGACATCAACTTCCGCTGGCCGCTATAAGTATGAACAAATTGATATCCGATATTTTATTTTTCGGGCGGAATATGCTATGTTTAAAAATCTGGTTACATGGCCAGTTAAAAATATTCGGTATTATGAAACATTGTATATTCCTCCCCATTTTTATCATCAGTGTTACCTGTTCACTCCTTGCCCAACGTACCCAGAAACCCGTGCTTCATGGAAAACACTGGATGGCCATCACGGGCAAACCGCTGGCTGCCACTGCGGGGGCGATGATTTTTCAGCAGGGTGGCAATGCGGTGGATGCCGCCTGTGCCATGCTCGCCGCTACGTGTACCATGTGGGATGCCTTGAGCTGGGGAGGAGAGACCCAGGCCCTTATTTACAATCCAAAAACAGGTAAAGTCATAGGAATAAACGCGTTGGGAGTAGCACCCACAGGGGCTACAACCGGGTTCTTCAAGGAAAAGGGAATGAAATATCCGCCGGAATATGGCCCGCTGGCTGCGGTAACCCCGGGAACACCCGGTGGATTGATGACCATGCTGGCTGAATATGGGACAAAAAGCCTGGAAGAAGTATTGAAACCCGCCATGCAATTGGCGGCAGGCTATCCTATCGAAGCACAGGCTGCAAATGCCATGGAAAATTCGAAGAATAGGATCAGGGAATGGCCCTATTCTGAAAAAGTTTTCCTTCCTCATACTGGAGAATCACGGGAAGCACCGGAACCAGGAGAAATATTTATACAAGCGGAATTACTTAATACGCTTCAAAAACTGGTGGATGCAGAACAGGAAGCGCTCAGGCAGGGAAAATCAAGAAAAGAAGCTATCTACGTTGCATACGACCGGTTTTATAAAGGGGATATTGCCGGGGAATTCGTACGCGGGTCACGTGAGCAAGGTGGACTCATCACATTGGACGACCTGGCTGACTGGAAAGTGCATATCGAGGAGCCGGTCATGACCACCTATAAGGGAATCGAAGTCTATAAATTGACTTCCTGGGTGCAGGGACCCGTGATGCTTCAGGCCCTGAACATACTGGAAAATCTGGATCTCAAGGCGATGGGATATAATTCTGCACGGTATCTGCATACGCTTTACCAGGTGATGAATATGACTTTCGCAGACCGGGATTTTTATTATGGAGATCCTTATTTCCCACCGGAAGAACCGTTAAAAGGATTACTTTCAAAAGATTATGCAAAAAAAAGATTGGATGAGATCAATTGGGAAAAAAATGATCCGGATATTAAACCGGGGGATCCCTACCCTTTTCAGGGTGACAAAAATCCATACCTGGAATACCTTGATCAGTGGTCTGAAGCCAATCAGGGAAATTCCATGGGGAATCTGATCAACGATCCTGCATCCGAGTTTCTGACCGGGACCACCATTTATACAGGCACTACTTCCATACAGGCTGCCGATGCGGCCGGGTGGGTGGTTTCCGTTACGCCCAGCGGAGGATGGATTCCGGCAGTGATTGCCGGTAATACCGGAATTGGGATGAGCCAGCGGGCTCAGAGTTTTGTGCTCGATGAAAAAGAGAATCCTTTCAATGTGATCACCCCCGGGAAAAGACCCAGGGCCACACTTACTCCGGCGATGACCCTAAAGGAGGGGACGCCTTTTATCTCCATGGCCGTTCAGGGAGGGGATACACAGGATCAGAATCTATTGCAGTTTTTTCTGAATATGGTCGAGTTTGAAATGAACGTTCAGGAAGCGGCAGAGGCTGCCAACATGAACAGTTTTCAACTCAGGGACTCTTTCGGAAATCATGAATCCATTCCGGGAAGAATGCTGATTCATGAGACCACACCTCCCTACGTACAAAAACAGCTCAGGGAGATGGGTTACGACCTGGTGATCAGAGATAGAACCAGTGGTCCGATTAATGCCATCTATTTCGATTCGGAACACGGCAGTTTCCAGGGAGGATCAAGCAACCACGGGGAAGACTACGGCATTGGCTGGTAATTACTGATTTCGGGTACTTACCGGTTTCTGATCCTTTTAGTGGAATAATTGATCTAAAATCAATTTGGATTTCCCGGGTGGAGGCTCAAATGAAGGAAACCGGTATACAGGTTATTCAGGAATACCTGATTGGAGAATTGTATATTGGGAAGGGCTCCTTCCACCCAATTACTCAAA
>Ga0209536_100002268_pt1 | contig 31264 bp, 27 predicted proteins | sample DeeMarSeWOR28_12_FD_187461 | JGI IMG/M metagenome (GOLD analysis project Ga0209536, IMG submission 187461) | Marine sediment microbial communities from White Oak River estuary, North Carolina - WOR-2-8_12 (SPAdes) (version 2) | ecosystem: Environmental > Aquatic > Marine > Intertidal zone >... | reverse complement strand
CGGTTTAGGGCGGTAAGCGGCCGTTCGGCAGGCAAGATGAGCGCTCCCAGGCAATTGAGAGGAGCCCTAAGCATGTATCAATATATCAAGCACAGACCCAGCGAACCGCCCTGGATAGAACGTCAACTCTCGCTGCGAGGCGCCATTCGATATTGTTGGATTGCCTCGATATCAGAAGCTGCGGACGGCCAGTTGCAGTCATCGAGGATTCTCTCATCGAAGGACTGATTATTCGATGATACCGGTCGCGCTGAGCGTTCAGATTTTGAATAGTTTTTGGGTTTGCCTGAGATTGCAGGGGCCTCATACAGGAGTCGCCGAATTATGATTCTTCGGTGACGAGCCGAGCGAGTTGCTTCAATTGCTCCACGTGACCGGCGAGAGCTTTTCTGCCTGATTTCGTCAGACCCGCCCACATGCGCTGTCGCCCATTCACCGCGTCCTTGCGAAATTTCACGTATCCAGCCTCTTCGAGTCGTTTCAGGTGCTTGGAAAGCACTGAATCGCTGACCTCCAGCTCATCCCGTATCACTTGAAACTCGGCTTCCTGCAAAGGCGACAAAAACGCACAGATCTGCAACCTGTTCGGTGCATGTATGACAGCGTCGAACTGTGCCTTGGTCATCAACGTGTACCGTTAGCGGCCCTCGTGAGGTAATAGCGTCTTTCGCCCTCACTTATCAGGAACAGTGTGAGACTCGCAACGAGGCCGGTAACGACCGGCACCCAGGCCAACTCATACGCACGCCTGACGTAGATTCCTCCGAAGAACAGCGCGAGGAGAAAGATGATCAACACAATCATCGCCAATACTCCCCGAGCGGTACCCGGGAACGTATTTCCAGACACTCCCGTCTGTGTCCGGCCGAGGCTAATGAAGAGGACCACCCCGAGACATATCAGCAGGCCCGGCAGATTCCCCGGGTCTTCCAGGGAATAAAGAGCAAAGCCAATGCCGACGAGCAGAGACAGTCCGAGGCCGAACCAGCGTGGTTTCACGGCGCGGCGGAAGCCGGAGCGTTGCAGCGTCTCGACGGAATCCAGCGCATCCCGGGCTTCGTCAGAGCTGATATTGGGGTCGGTCATAGTCTGTCTCTTTCCATGATGGAAAGAGAAGGATACACCATGTCTTTCCAATATGGAAACAGATGGTTGCTTGTTGGCAGGACGGGCGTTAGTTTCGCGAGACGCCTGTCGTCGCGCTGCGCGCTCCTCGGATCGAAACTCCTCGCTGCGGAGGTCCGCCTCTTTGGACGGGAACACACAAGTCAACAAAAAATGGGCCCAGCGGGCCCATTTTCCGTTGACTGGCGCGCCCGGCAGGATTGACCGGCAGCTTCGCTGCCTCGCCTTCGGCGTCCAAAACGCGTGCGCGTTTTGTCGAACGAGGTCCGCCTCCTTGGACGGGAACACACAAGTCAACAAAAAATGGGCCCAGCGGGCCCATTTTCCGTTGACTGGCGCGCCCGGCAGGATTCGAACCTGCGACCCCCGGATTAGGAATCCGGTGCTCTATCCGACTGAGCTACGAGCGCACGGCGCAGAATTCTAGCAGAGAAACGTTGACGGCAGCGCTGCCACGGACTACCCGTCCTGGCTGCGGACTGCACGGTAGGCCTCCAGCGCCAGGTCGCGGGCCTTGCCGTGATCGACGATCGGCGCCGGGTAGTCTTCGCCGACGATTACGTTGGCCGCTTTCTGCTCTTCGAGGCTGGCTTTCCAGGGTTCCTGGATGAACTTTGCCGGCATACGTTCCAGCTCCGGCACCCAGCGACGCACGTAATCGCCCATCGGGTCGAACTTCTTGCCCTGCAACACGGGGTTGAAAATGCGGAAGTAGGGCGCTGCGTCGGTTCCGCAGCCGGCCACCCACTGCCAGCTCGCGGAGTTATTGGCGAGATCCGCGTCCACCAGCGTGTCGAGGAACCAGTCGGCACCGTCCTGCCAGGGCACGAGCAGGTCCTTGACGAGAAACGACGCGACGATCATTCGAACGCGATTATGCATCCAGCCCGTCGCCCAGAGCTGACGCATGCCCGCATCCACGATGGGATAGCCCGTGCGTCCTCGCTGCCATGCTTTCAGTCCCTCCGGGTCGTTGGTCCACGGGAACCGCCTGAATTCCTCGCGCAGCGGCTCGTCCGGCAAGCGCGGGAAGTGATAGAGCAGGTACGCGCTGAAATCCCGCCAGTAGAGCTGCCGGAGCAGGGCATCTGCGCCTTTCTGGCCGCTGGCCGGCGTAGCGGCGCGTATCTCGTGCCAGACCTGCCGCGCGCTCACCTCCCCGAAATGCAGATGCGGTGAAAGGCGCGAGGTACCCTCAATGTCCGGCCTGTCGCGCTGCTCGTCGTAGCCTCCCGCAATCGTGCAGGCGGCATCGAGGCGCTCGAACGCACCGTCTTCGCCGGGCGTCCAGGCCTCGCGCAGGCCGCCCGCCCAGTCCGGCTCGGTCGGGAGCAGCTGCAGATCCTTGATGCTGCCACTGTCCAGCCCGGCCGCCGACGTTTCGAGCGCGGCAGGCCTCGCGACCGGGCTTTCCGGTTCCCCGGGCCCTGATGCGGCCCGCCAGAACGGCGTAAACACCTTGTACGGCGTCCCCGACTGGGTCATGACGCTCTCGGGATGCCGGATCACGCCATCATCGACGCCGCATATGTCGCAGGTATCACTCAGCGCTGTCTCGAGCGCGCTTTCCTGGGCCCTGGCCGCCGGCTCGTAGCGCCGGGAGAAGAACACGGCTTCCGCGCCCGTCTCGGCGACGATTCGGGGCAGGATCTCCTCCGGCTTCCCGGCACGTATTACCAGGCCTGAACCATGTTCACGCAGGGCGGTGTCGAGTCCGGAAAGGCTGTAGTGAAGCCACCAGCGGCTTGCGCCGCCTACATCGAGCTCGTCCGAAATATAGATGGGCACGACAGGCCGGCCGGCGCTGACGGCAGCGCGCAGCGCCAGGTTGTCATGAAGGCGCAGATTCCTGCGAAACCACAATATTACGGGGGACATTCAGTGCTCGAAGTAATAGCAGAAACAATAGTCTACGCGACGATAAGTTGCCGACTTGTAAGGGAATGTAACAAACCATTTCAGGCGGTTGGCCCGCCCGGAGCGGCTTCGTATAGTCGCTCCATCATTTTGGGAGGTCACACATGAGCAGCGTAACCGCAAAGGCCGTCGACTGGACAGAAACCGGACTGGTGCCCGACTCGGTGATCCGGGCGGGAATCCGGCGTCTCCTCGAACGGAAACTGAAGGAAATTCACGCCGATGACGTGGAGAAGGCCGCGATCATCAAGAATCGATTCGTACAGATGATGGGCGAGTCGCCGATCGCGCTCGTGCCGCACCTTGCCAACGAGCAGCATTACGAGGTGCCAGCCGCGTTCTTCTCCGAAGTACTCGGCCGGCATCGCAAGTACAGCTGCTGCTACTGGCCGAAGGGCGTCGAAGACCTGGAATCCGCCGAAGAGGCGTCTCTGCAGGTGACCGTCGAGAGGGCAGGTGTCGAGGACGGGATGAAGATCCTCGATCTCGGCTGCGGCTGGGGGTCGCTGTCGCTCTGGATTGCAGAGCATTTCCCGAAGGCGTCGGTCACGAGCGTGTCGAATTCGCAGTCCCAGCGCGACTACATTACTCAAGCCGCCGAAAATCGCGGCCTCGACAATATTGAAGTGCTGGTCTGTGATATGAACGACTTCACCGCGCCCGGAACCTATGACCGCATCGTGTCTCTCGAGATGTTCGAGCACATGCGCAACTACCCGGAGTTGTTTCGGAGGATCAGCAACTGGCTGAGGCCCGATGGTCGTTTCTTCATGCACATCTTCTGTCACCGCACGACGCCGTATGAATACATCGACAAGGGCCCGAGCGACTGGATGAGCCGCCATTTCTTCAGCGGCGGCATCATGCCGAGCGCCGATCTGCCGATGCGTGTCGGCGGTGATCTCACGGTTGAGCGGCACTGGCAGTGGAACGGCGATCATTACGCCAGGACCCTGCGTGCCTGGCTTAGCCGGATGGACTCGCGCAAAAAGGCGGTTACGCCGATTCTCGAGGAGACCTACGGCAAGGAACAGGTGGACCGCTGGAGGATGCGCTGGCGCATCTTCTTCATGGCCTGCGAGGAACTGTTTGCCTACAACGGTGGGCGCGAATGGTATGTCAGCCATTACCTGCTGAAGCGTGTTGGAGACTGATATGAACCTGTTAATCAACATTACCGCTTTCAAGCTCGGCTGGCTCTCGTCGGTATTTGGCGGCGCGCAGCAGCTCCCTTGGCTGGGGCCGCTGGTCGTTTTTATCGCGGTCGCCATCCATCTCGCCCGCGCGGAACGCCCGCGTTCGGAGTTTATGCTGATCGTGAGTTGCGGACTCATTGGCGCTGTCTTTGACAGCGTGCTCGTTGCGGCTGGCTGGGTGACTTTTCCGTCCGGCATGATCAGCGATTCGATGGCGCCGTACTGGATCATCACCATGTGGATGCTGTTCGGCACGACCATCAACATGTCGATGCGCTGGATGCGCGGGCGCCCGCTGCTTGCTGCAGCATTCGGTCTCGTGGGCGGCCCGATGGCCTATTTCGCGGGACACAAGATCGGCGGCATCGTCTTCGTCGACCAGACTGCTGCCCTCGCCATGCTGGGAATCGGCTGGGCGGTCATCATGCCGCTCCTGATGCATCTCGGTGAACGCATGGATGGCGTATCGGCGGAGCCAGCGAGCGGCGACGTCATCGGCCAGAGGATATCTTGATGGATGTCCAGGTCTATTTCCTCGCGCTGGCCCTGATCCTGGGCGTCGGCGTTGCAGCCTGGGTTGTCAGCGTTGCGATTCGAAACGTCGCCTTCGTCGATAGCCTGTGGTCGCTGTTCTTCCTGATCGCTGCCTTCGTATTTGCTGCCGCGGCCGCGCCGCCCAGCGCGCGCGGGCTGTTGGTCACGGTTCTCGTGACCGTCTGGGCATTGCGGCTGAGTATCTACATCACGGCGCGCAACTGGGGCAAACCGGAAGACTATCGCTACCAGAAGATCAGGGCGAACAACGAGCCCGGGTTTGCGTTCAAGAGCCTCTATATCGTGTTCGGGCTGCAGGGCGTCCTCGCCTGGATCATAGCGATGCCGCTGATGCCGGCGATCATGAACCCGGGCGGGATCGGCCCCATCGAGATTGTCGCGACGGCGCTGTGGCTGCTTGGATTCGTGTTCGAGGCTGGTGGCGACTACCAACTCGCGCGATTCAAGCGCGATGCGTCGAATAAAGGCCGCGTTCTCAGCACCGGGCTCTGGCGCTACACGAGGCATCCCAACTATTTCGGTGACTTTTGCATATGGTGGGCTTTCTACCTGTTTGCCTTCTCCGCTGGCGGCTGGTGGACACTACTTTCGCCCCTGCTGATGTCGTTCCTGCTGCTGAAGGTGTCCGGCGTGGCCATGCTTGAGAAAACGATCACCGATCGGCGTCCGGAGTACGCGGAGTACATGCGCCGGACGAATGCGTTCTTCCCGGGGTCTCCAGGTGGCGCCGGTGGCGTGAGGGGGTACATATCATGAGAGTATTCAATCGAATTCTTGCCACGGGCCTTCTGCTGGCGGCTTCGTCGGCAGCCGTGTTCGCCGACGATGCGCTGAACGAGACACTGATGTTCGATGTGTTCCTGGACGGCAAGAAGATCGGCTATCACCGTTTCGAGATCGACGGTCCGAGGAGCAATGCGGCGGTGCGAAGCGAGGCGAGTTTCGACGTCAAGTTTCTGTTCGTTACCGCGTTCAGCTACCGGCACAGCGCCGAAGAAGACTGGGCGGGCGGCTGTCTCAAGCAAATAGAGGCGCGCACGGATTCGAACGGCAAGAAGCTGAACGTGGTAGGCGCGCGCACCAGCAACGGCTTCGTCATCGACACCGGCGAGCGCGAGGCCGAACTCCCGGAATGCGTCATGACTTTCGCCTACTGGAATCCCGGCTTCCTGGAGCAGCCGCGTCTGCTGAACCCGCAGACCGGTGAGTACCTTGAGGTCGAGGTCGAGGAGCTGGGTAGTGACCTGGTGGAGATCGCGGGTCGAGAGATCCAGGCCCGCTCGGTCAGGCTTACGGCCCGGCAGATGGATATCACGCTATGGTACTCGGAGAACTCCGAGTGGCTGGCACTCGAGTCGGTTGCGAAAGGCGGCCGAATCCTGCGTTACGAGTTGAGCTGACATGACATTTTTTCGCAAATCGGCGCTGATCATCGCCGCTTCAATGACCCTTGCCTCTTGTGCAAGCAGTGGACCCGAGATGGAAACCGTAGATTACGTCGACCTGGAACGATTCATGGGCGACTGGTACGTGATCGCCAATATTCCGACCTTCCTGGAAAAAGGCGCCCACAACGCAGTCGAGACCTACGCAATGAACGAGGACGGCACTATAGCGACTACGTTCACGTTTCGGGACGGTTCCTTCGACGGCAAGAAGAAGGAATACAACCCCAAAGGCTTCATCCGCGATACGGAATCCAACGCGCTCTGGGGAATGCGCTTTATCTGGCCGATCAAGGCCGATTACCGCATCGTCTACGTGGACGAGGACTACTCGCAGACGATTATCGGACGCCAGAAGCGCGATTTCGTCTGGGTCATGGCGCGCGAACCGAATATTTCCGACAGCGACTACGAGATGCTGCTTGGCGTCGTCGAATCGTTGGGCTACGACATGTCGAAGGTCGAACGCGTTCCACAACGCTGGTAAGGGGATAGCATGAGAATCGCGATTGTCGGTACAGGGATAGCGGGAAATGTTGCCGCTTACAAGCTCCGCAAGGAGCACGACATCACCGTCTACGAGGCATCCTCCTATGTCGGCGGGCACACCAACACCATCGATGTCGTCGAAAACGACAGGACGATCGCGATCGATACGGGCTTCATCGTATTCAATGACCGGACGTATCCCAACTTCATAGAGTTGCTGGACGAAATCGGCCAGGAGTCGCAGCCGAGCGTGATGAGCTTCAGTGTCAGCTCGGCTGATGCCGGTCTCGAATACAGCGGCTCCGGGTTGAACGCGTTGTTCGCACAGCGGCGCAATATTCTGCGGCCGCCGTTCTTCCGCATGATTCGCGATATCCTGCGCTTCAATCGCGAGGCGATGACGTCACTGCCGTTCGAAGACGAACACATGACCGTCGGCGAGTATCTGCTCAAGCACGGCTACGGCCGGGAATTCATGAACGACTACCTCGTGCCTATGGCCGCAGCCATCTGGTCGGCAGAGCCGGTGGCGATACGAGACATGCCGCTGCAGTTCCTCGTCCGGTTTTTCGATAATCACGGCCTGCTGCAGCTCAAGGATCGACCGGTGTGGCGCGTGATCAAGGGCGGCTCGCGCGAGTATGTCAAGAAGCTGGTTGCTGGTCATCGCGACCGTATCAGGCTCGATACGCCGGTCAGGCGCGTCATCCGGCATTCAGGCGGCGTGGAGATCATCACCGACCGGCATGGCAGCGAGTGGTACGACGCCGTGTTCCTCGCCTGTCACAGCGACCAGGCTCTCGCCATGCTCGATGAGCCGACACCGGCTGAACGCGACGTGCTCGGGGCCATCCGATACCAGGATAACGAGGCGGTGCTCCACACCGACTCCACTGTGTTGCCTAAGCGGCGTCGGGCATGGGCTGCATGGAATTATCACATTCCGAAGGACCCGCATCGCCACGTCGCCGTCACCTACAACATGAACATGCTGCAGGGCCTGGACTGCGACCGGCAATACTGCGTGACGCTCAACAACGATCGTCAGATAGATCCGGCGAAGGTAATCCGCCGAATCGAGTACCAGCACCCGGTGTTTTCACGCGAAGCCGTCGCGGCGCAGTTGCGCCAGGTGGAAGTGAATACCGATCGAACGTATTTCTGTGGTGCCTACTGGCGCAACGGCTTCCACGAGGACGGCGTCGTCAGCGCACTGAATGCATTCGCTCATTTCGAGGAGAGGCAGGTTCGTGGAGAGCTGTATCTACGAAGGGCGGGTTAGGCACACCCGCACCGAGCCCGTGTTGCACCGGTTCGGCTACCGGATGTTCATGATGTACCTCGACCTGGAGGAACTGCCGGAGCTGTTCAGGAAACGCTGGCTGTGGTCGGCGACGCGACCCGCGCTGGCGCGCTTTCGCCGGAAAGACCATCTCGGTGCGCCGGGCGAGCCGCTCTCCGATTCCATCCGCAATCTCGTGGAGCGCGAGACGGGCAGCCGTCCTGAAGGCCCCATTCGGCTTCTTACCAACCTGAGTTATTTCGGTTATTGCTTCAATCCGGTGAGCTTCTACTACTGTTTCGATACGGACGGTGAAACCCTGAAAACCATCGTCGCCGAGGTCAACAACACGCCCTGGGGCGAGCGCGATACGTACGTGTTGCCGGATTCGATGGATGTCGGTCAGCGCGGCGTGAAACGTTTTCGTCCAAAGAAAAAGATGCACGTCTCGCCGTTCATGCCGATGGACGTCGAATACGACTGGTGTTTCACCAGGCCCGCAGAGCGGCTCACGGTCTACATGGCGAATTCGAGCGCGGGAAAGCGAATGTTCGACGCGTCTATCAATCTGACGCGGACCGAAATTACGGGCGGTGCGCTGGCGAGCGTACTGGCGCGTTTTCCGTTCATGACGGTGAAGATCATCGCGGGCATTTACTGGCAGGCACTCAGGCTGTGGGTGAAGCGCTGCCCGCTGTACCCGCATCCGGACAAGCGGCAGAAGATCGCAGCGGAGGCACCATGAAGTCAGTTTCCATCGATTCCCCGAAATTTCTCGAAGCCAGCCGGAAACCGACCGGCCTGGAGGCGCTCGCGCGGCGCGTCGTGCGGGCGCGCCTCGAGTCATTACGCAACGGGCAGATCGTAGTCAGCGAAAACGGCCGTCACGAGACCTTCGGCGAGGTGACCGATGACCTGCCGCTGACCGTTCACCTGACCATTCACGACCCGCGCTTTTACAGCGACATCGCGTTCGGCGGTGCGGTAGGGGCTGGAGAGTCTTACATTCATGGATCCTGGTCGTGCGACGAACTCACCACGCTCGTCAGGATTCTCGTAAAGAACAGGGACGTGTTGCTGGAGATGGACTCGGGAACGGCACACGTGACGAGACCGCTGCAGAAGATGTTCCACTGGCTGAATCGCAATACGCGCAGTGGCAGCCGCAAGAATATTGCTGCGCATTACGACCTGGGCAACGATTTCTACGCGCTCTGGCTGGACAGGCGCATGATGTACTCGAGTGCGATATTCGAGCATGCAGATACCTCGCTCGAGGCAGCGCAGGTAGCAAAGCTGGACCGCATCTGCCGCAAACTGAACCTGTCTCCGGATGATCACGTTCTGGAGATTGGCACCGGGTGGGGCGGTTTTGCCATCTATGCGGCCGAAAACTACGGCTGCCGAGTAACGACCACGACGATCTCGAAGCAACAGCACGACTACGCGAGAGCCGCGATCGACCGTGCAGGGCTGGGCGATCGAATCACGTTGCTGCAGTCCGACTACAGGGACCTCGAGGGCCGGTACGACAAACTCGTTTCCATCGAGATGATCGAGGCCGTAGGTCATGAATTCCACGACACGTATTTCAGGAAGTGCTGCGAACTTCTCAGGAAGGACGGCCTGATGCTGCTGCAGGCGATCACTATCGCGGACCAGCATTATGAACGGGCGAAGAAGACGGTCGATTTCATCAAGCGCTACATCTTCCCGGGCGGCTGCCTGACATCGGTAACCGCAATGTCAGATACCCTGACGCGTGTAACGGACATGCGGATCATCGATCTCGCGGACATAGGGCCGGACTATGCGACAACGTTGAGGTGCTGGCACGACCGCTTTTTCGACAACATCGACCAGGTGCGCGGCATGGGTTTCTCCGAGGAGTTCGTCCGGATGTGGCAGTACTACCTCTGCTACTGCGAGGGCGCATTCCTGGAGCGGGCGATCGGTAATGTGCAGATGCTGATGATGCGCCCGGACGGCCGGGCCGCGAGTCCCGCGATCTAGCGATACTTTCTTCAAGTCGCTTCTCGTCGCATAATCAGGCCATGCAGGGAATCGTAATACGCACACTGATAACCATGCTGGGCCTCTTCCTGGCATCCACCCTGGTACCCGGCGTTGCCATTTCCGGCGCCTGGACCTTCATTCTTGCGGCAGTCCTGCTGGGTTTCGTCAATGCCATCGTGCGACCGATCGCCTTCGTTCTGACGCTCCCGATAACCATCGTGACGCTCGGTCTGTTCATCCTGGTGCTGAATGCCGCCATGTTCGGGCTTGTCGCGGCGTTTTTCGACAATTTCATCGTGTCCGGCTTCTGGGCGGCGCTGTTCGGTGCAATCATCGTGAGCATCACGAGCACCATTGCGTCCTGGTATATCGGGCCAGACGGGCGCATAGAAGTCATTGTCGTTTCCAGGCGCTGACTGCGGACGGAGGCCCGCGTGGGCATAAAAACGCGCCTGGTCGACTATCGGGACGGCGAGCTGGTGCTCGAAGGGCTGCTGGCCTGGGATGACGGTATCGATGGACCGCGGCCGGGCGTGCTGGTTGCCCACACCATTCGCGGTCGCAGCGAGTTCGAGGAGAACAAGGCGAAGCTCCTCGCGAAACAGGGCTACGTGGGATTCGCGATCGACGTGTACGGCAAAGCGTTTATCGGCAGCGACATCGAGAAGTGCCGGGAAATGATGGATGCCCTCAGGGCATCGCGGCCGGCCCTGCAGAAGCGCCTGTTGCTGGCACTACAGACAATGCGCGATCAGGTCGAAGTCGACGCGTCGCGCGCCGCGGCCATCGGCTACTGCTTCGGCGGCCTCTGTGCGCTCGACATCGCGCGCACCGGCGAGCCGCTGGCCGGCGTCGTCAGCTTCCACGGGCTCTTTGATCCTCCGGGCAACACGGTGGGTAACCGCATCCGGGCCCGTGTGCTCGCGCTCCACGGCTGGGACGACCCCCTGGCGACGCCCGACCAGGCGGTTGCGCTCGGGGAGGAACTGACGAGCATGGGCGCAGACTGGCAGCTCCACTGCTATGGCAATGTGCGCCACGCGTTCACGAATCCCGCGGCCGACGCGAGTACGGGCGTGACCGTATATAATGCGGCCGCTGATCGTCGCTCCTGGGCAGCGGCGCGATATTTTCTTTCCGAAATTTTCGATACCTGAGTATCGATCAGAGCCGTTCGTGCCGCTGCAGTCGGCGCGACGCATTCTTCCCGGAGGTCAAGAGTGAGATTGAAGAACCTGTTTGGAGTCATTGTTGTGGCGCTTGTCGCGGTAGCCTGCAGCAAGGAGCAGCCGCAGCAACCGGCGGCAGAGGCCCCGCCCGAGCTTTCCTCGCCGGTCGCGGTCGAGGTCAGCGGCGGTAACCCGGCGGCGGAAGAGGCTTCCGCCCTGATTACCGCAGACTACATGCGGGACATCATTGTCGAGATCGCCAGCGATGCCTACGAGGGCCGCGGACCTGGCAGCCGCGGCGACGTGAAGGCCCGCGAATACCTGGCCGCGGAGATGGAGCGCCTGGGCCTGCAGCCGGGCGCCGCTGACGGCGGCTGGGAGCAGAAATTCGACCTGGTCGGCGTCGACACCATGCAGCCGGCGGCGTGGGCATTCGAGGGACACGGAAAGAGCCATACGCTGAAGCAGTGGGACGATTTCATCGTTTCGAGCGGGGTGCAGGAGGACCGCACCGAGGTCAGCGATGCGGAACTCGTATTCGTCGGTTACGGTATCCAGGCGCCGGAGTACGAGTGGGACGACTTCAAGGGCGCCGACCTCGAAGGCAAGGTTCTCCTCATAATGAACAACGATCCCGACTGGGATCCGGAGCTCTTCGAGGGTGAGACCCGCCTGTGGTACGGGCGCTGGGATTACAAGTATCTCAGTGCCGCGAAACAGGGCGCCGCCGGTGCGATCATCATCCATACGACACCGTCGGCAGGCTACCCGTTCCAGGTCGTCCAGACCTCATGGACGGGCGAGCAGTTCGAGTTGCCCGCTGGTGACGAGCCGCGAAACCAGATCAATGCCTGGGTGACCGAGGATGCTGCGCGCGAGCTTGTCGCGATGGCGGGCAAGGACCTCGATGCACTTCGCGAAGCGGCATACAACCGGGATTTCGAGCCGGTGCCGCTCGGGATCACTACCTCGATTGCGATGGACGTGAAATTGAATCGCACCGAGAGTGCCAACGTGCTCGGGCTCATCCCCGGCAGCGATCCGCAACTCAAGGACGAGGTCGTCATCTATACGGCACATCACGACCACCTCGGTATCGGTGAGCCGAACGAGGCAGGCGACACGATTTACAACGGTGCGCGGGACAATGCCTCCGGTGTCTCCGTGGTGCTGGCGATCGCGCGAGCATTGCAGGCGTTGCCTGAAGCGCCACGCCGTTCCTCGCTGTTTGCCCTCGTCGGTGCCGAGGAGCAGGGCCTGCTCGGTTCCCTGTATTACGCGAACAACCCCACGTTTGCGCCGGGGCGCATCGCGGCGAACATCAACTACGACAACCCGAATATCCTCGGCGACACGCATGACGTGACGTTCGTCGGGCTCGGCAAGTCGTCAATCGACCAGATACTCGAGCTGATAGCCGAGGAGCAGGGTCGCGAGGTCAAGCCCGACCAGTTTGCCGACAAGGGCTATTTCTACCGCTCCGACCAGTTCAGCCTGGCGAAGATCGGCGTTCCCGCCATGTACCTCAAGCCAGGAACCGAGTACGTAGACAGGCCGCCGGGCTGGGGCCGCGAGCAACAGGAGCATTACACCAACGTGCACTATCACCAGCCGTCCGACGAGTACAACGACAGCTGGGATTTCTCGGGACTGATAGAGGACGCGCTGCTCGGCTACTGGACGGGTCTCGCGATAGCGAATACCGACGAGATGCCGGCATGGAATCCGGGTGACGAATTCGAGGCGGCGCGCCTGAAGGCGATCTCGGAACTGGGCGAGTAATAGAAAGTGGTGCCCCGCCAGGCGCGGGGCACCCTTCGCGGTCTATGTGGCCGCGGCCGGGACGACCAGGATGTCACACGGCAGGTGGTCGAGGACCCTTGCCGCCGTGTTACCGATATAACGTCGTCCAATGCCCCCACGGGACAGCGCGCCCATGACCATCAGGCTGGCGCCATGGGTCTGCGCGAACATGGGCAGCAGTTCGTGCGCCCGGCCGGGCAGCTGGTGAACGTTCTCATCGGCGATGCCGGTCTCTTTTGCAAATGCATCCAGTGCCTTGCGGTGCTCGTCCCGGATCTTCTTGTCCAGTTCGTCTATCGGCAGTTTGACCGGCTTGAAGGTCTTCATCGCACGTGAACCGATCTCGACGAGGCGCTGGTATGTGTGCACAAGTTCGACCCGGCCATTGCTGGCAGCGGCCAGCGACTGCGCGGTCTCGACGATGAGGCGGTCGAGGCGTGCCTCCTGGTCTTTCTCGTGCGTCGGATCAACGGCAGCAACGATCAACGGTTCGTCTTTCCAGGCTACCGGCTTTACGAACCAAAGCGGATAGTCGAGCTTTTTCATCAGCTGCCAGTCGGTATCGGCAAAGGTCGCGCGCTCGGCGGGTGAATGGTAGTGCGTTCCCTTGACGACGAACATCGGGTCGACGTCCATGGCGCGGGAGATCACGGCATCGGCAACCGGCCGCTCGTGACTGGTATGTCTTGTCACCGTCAGGCCGGACGATTCGGCAATCTTCGCGAGGTCGAGCAAGGCTTTTTTCTGTGCCTCCTCGATATCTTCGGCCAGGTCCCGGACCTCGCTCGAGATAATGAACATTTCACTCAGGAAGCTCGTGGTCGGGTCGCACAGGAGGAGCTCAATGTCGCAGTTCATCAGCCCGGCCAGCCAGCTGGCGCGGGCGACAACTTCTTCCGGGTAGTTGTCGAGTTCGATGATTGTAAGAACGGTCTCGCTCATTCGATTCTCCCTTGAATCCAATAGAGCAACGGCATACCGCCGCCGCGTTGAATAGCATAGGGCTGCTCGGCGCGTCGCAAAATCCGTATGCGACGCGCCAAATTTCGGCGACTACTTAGGCTATTGGGTATCGCCCACCGGTTCATCCAACAAAAAAGCCGGGCTCTGGGCCCGGCCTCCTTGCTGGTGTTGCGGCTGGTTGTCAGGAGCGCCTGAAACGGCTGAAAAATCCGCCTTTGCGCTCGTCATCATCGTCATCGTCGTCATTAACCGCCTTGGGCTCGGGATTCACCTTGAGCGCCTTCATCGTCTGCGTTAGTGACGTCGTAATCTGCTCTTCGATCGGGTCAGGACTCACGGCCGGGGAGGCCGGAGCATTGGCAGCCTTCTGTGTGCCCGCTCCGGGCTGGCTGCTACTCAGTGCACGAACCGTCGCCAGGCGCTGTGACGCCGAGATATCGAGCCCGCCTTTCTGATCTTCGATCTGCGATTCGATGGACACCTCGATGTCGGGCTTCTCGCCCCAGACGTTCTCGAACTCCTTTTCCATCTCGGATTGCCCGGAGTTTACCTTTGCGGCAGGCCCTGGCTCATTCGAGTCCTGTTTGGCCGCGGCAGCGGCAGCCTCTTCCGCTACGCGCGCGGCGACAGCGGCTGCGGCGACGCTGAGTTCTTCGCCGAACAGGGTTTCCGCCATCTTGTCATCGACGTCCTCGATGGTCTTGGCTTGCGAGAGGCCGACCGCGATCTTCTCGAGTTCCGCTGCGGCCTTTTCCTCACGCGCCTTGTCTGCCTGGGAGGTTTCCGGTTTGTCCTCGTCTTCGTGTTCCTCTTCGAGTATGCCTTCCTCTTCCAGGCGCTTTTTCCTTTCCAGTGCCGCCTGGTCCACCTTCCGGTTGATCGAGTCATCCAGGGTGATCTCGGGAATGTCGTCCGTTTCTTCCGCTGGTTTGTCTTCCGCGACAGGCTTGGGGGGCGGTGCGGGATCGTCCCTGGAATCGGGGTCCTGGCCGTGGGCGACAGCCATGGCTCTTTCCAGCGCGTCGAGATCGGGTCGGAGTTCGGCCAGGGTAGGATCGCGGTCCCAGTCGGGAGTGTCGTCGTCCGCCGCGGTCTTGTTTGCCGGTGCCGCGACAGTTCCCGTTGCGTCCGACAGCGTCGGAATTGTCGCATCCGGTTCCGGTTCGAGTTCCAGTTTGAATTCAGGCTCGGCGGGCGAGGGCTGTTCCACCTTTGCCGCAGGCGCCGGTTCGGGCCTTGCTTCGGGTTTCTTCTCCACCTTTGCCGCAGGCGCCGGTTCGGGCCTTGCTTCGGGTTTCTTCTCCACCTTTGCCGCAGGTGCCGGTTCGGGCCTTGCTTCGGGTTTCCTCTCCACCTTTGCCGCAGGTGCCGGTTCGGACCTGGCTGCCGGCTTAGCCTCTGCCGCTGCCGGTTGGGCAGGGGCACTTGTTGCGCCTTTTGCCGGGGTTCTGGTTTCCGGTTTCGGCTCCGGTTTGGCGGTCTCCGCGAGTTCTGCGGACAGCGCTTCGATATCCGGCAGCGTGTCGTGGGTCTGTTGTTTCTTAACCGGCTTTGCAGGCCGCGGCGCGTCACCGAGGATTGCGAGAGCGGGCTGCGTGTCCTGGATCAGCTCGGGTATGTCGTCCAGATTATCCACTGGTTCGGGACTGGCGGCCGCTGCGGTTGCAGCCGGCTCCGGCTCCGGCATGGACAACGCGACCAGCTCGGCAGTGGCGTCATCGGTGTGTCGGGGTTCCGGCTGCTTGCTGCCTAATTCCGGCGGCCGCACGAATTTTCCGGTCAGGCCGAATTCCTCGTCCGCGATACGGCTGATGAGCTCGAGCGCGACGACATCGGTGTTCGCTTCGGCAGCCGCCTCCAACGAGGATTCGACGAGGTTGTTCGTTACCCGCAGGATGCCACCACTAAGTTCGTGCAGCAGCTCGGCCGCGCCGTTCGAGAAGATCTTCTCGAAGTCGCCGCCGGCCTGGCGGAAGCAATGGCGAAGGTAGCCACCCAGCTCGTCCACGCTGCACGGCTCCAGCGTGCGCCGCAGGCGGATCCTCTGCCTGAGGCGCGCGAGGGTCTTGGAAGCCAGCAGTTCCTTGAGGTACTCGTCGCCCATCAGGACGATAGCCGCGCCATCGGAAGGACCGGTATCGGCCGCCGTGACGACCTCGAGTTCGGCGAGCATGTCCGGGCCAAGGAAGGGTGCGTCCTCCACAAGGATGAACATGCGAGAGTCGTTCTCTGCGAGGTTGAACAACAGCTGCCGGAATAACGCCAGCTTCTGGTTGCCCCGCTGTGGCCGCTGCTGGATTCGCATGTGGTCGAACATGAGATCCAGGAGTTCGCCACGCTGCAGCGGAAACCTGCCGACCCTGACAATCGCATTCTTGCCGCTGATTGCGCCGAGCGAATGGGCGACTGCCGTCGACTTTCCGCAGCCGACAGGACCGGTGAGTGTGACTACGGCGTCGGTACCGGACAATGCCTTCTTGATACCCGAGAGGATGCTTGCAGTCTGAGGCCCGACGAACACGTCCGCGCCGGACACGTTACCGCGAAAAATTCGTCGTTGGAGCCCGAAGTGCTTTCTGTACATAGGATTCCGTTTCTGTGTATTTTGTTGCGACGCACAAATATTGACAGCAGCTGAAATTTTGCGGTCTATCCCGCCGAATTACGTGGGTTTATGTCACAAAAAGCACATCGTTCCGGCGATTGGCGGGGCGTCTGCGGGGGAACAAACAACTGTTTTTCTGTGCCAAATCACTCACAATACGGAGCTTCATTTCTGCGAGAAGGTGCTCATGTCGCGCAAGTTCAAGCGCATAGGTCTCATCGTCGGCATCCTGGGTGCCGCGGTCGCCGTCTCGGTGCTCTTATCGAAGACGCGCACGGAGCCGCCGAAGAAGCCCGCGGAGAATCTCGCGATGCTGGTCGAGGTCGTGGAACTCGAACCGGTCGATGCGCGTTTCCCGGTGCGCAGCCAGGGCACCTTACGTCCCCGTACCGAGACGATCGTGAGTGCAGAGGTCTCGGGTGCCATTGTCGAGATCTCCCCGAAGTTCGTTGCGGGAGGGGTCTTCGATGCGAATGAGACCCTGATGCGCATCGACCCGACCAACTACGAGGTCGCCGTCAGCCAGGCCCAGGCGCTGCTGCGGCAGAGGCAGATCGAGTACGAAGGCGCAAAGAAGCTGCGCAGCCAGGGGTATCGTGCCGAGTCTGAATTCGCGGCGGCGGGTGCGGCACTCGCCACGGCCGAAGCGGACCTGGTTCGCGCGCAGCGCAATCTCGAGCGGACCTACATCCGTTTGCCCTACGAGGGCATGGTAAGGAGCAAAGAGGCCGACCTGGGCCAGTTCGTGAATCCCGGTACCCGGCTCGGGGTGACGTTTGCCACCGACTATGCCGAAGTGCGCCTGCCGTTGACCGACAGGGATCTTGCCTTCGTGGATCTTCCTTACGCGGCGGAAATTACCGCCACCGGCGAATCGAGCGGTCCCGAAGTCGTCCTGTCGGCGGAGCAGCGCGGCAGGATCGCGGAATGGTCCGCGCATATCGTCCGCAGCGAAGGCGTCGTCGATGAAAGCAGTCGCGTGACCTACGCGGTCGCGAAGGTCGACGATCCTTACGCGCTCGACAGCGAGCACGTGCCCCTGCCGATGGGCACTTTCGTGACGGCGAGCATCGAGGGGGTGGCAATGCAGGGCCTGCTCCGGGTACCCCGGCACGCGCTGCATGGTTCCGACCAGCTGCTGTTCGTCGACAGCGAGAGCCAGCTGCGTATACGCAGTGTCGGCATCGTTCGCGCGGATGCCGACTACGCCTACATCGGTGATGGGGCTGAAGCCGGCGAGCGCGTGATCCTCACGGCCATGGAATCACCCATCAACGGCATGCCGGTCCGCACTACGGTCGACGAACCCTCCGGAGACGAGAAGATCGCAGCCAAGGGAGACGACGAAGAGCCGTGAAGCCGCGCGGAGTCACCGATCGCAAGGGGATCATCGCCTGGTTCGCCTCCAATCACGTGGCGGCCAATCTCCTGATGTACCTCATTATCGTCGCGGGCCTGCTTTCCGCATCGACGATACGCAAGCAGATGCAGCCGGATTTCGAGCTGAACAACGTGCAGGTCCAGGTCCTGTATCTCGGCGCCGCGCCCCAGGAAGTGGAAGAGGGCGTCGTTATCAAGGTGGAAGAGGCGATCCAGGACGTCGACGGCATCGTGAAGCTCATGTCTTCAGCGTCTGAAGGCGTTGGCACTGTGACCGCGGAGGTGTCACGCGACGCCGACCTCAACGAAGTGCTGAGCGAGATCAAGACGCGGGTCGACGCGATATCGACGTTTCCGGCACTCACGGAAAAGCCGGTCATCAGCAAACAGGAAATTCCGTTTGCGGTCGCTTACATCGCCATCTACGGCGATATGGACCCGGTAACGCGCAAGTCCATCGCCCAGAATGCGCGCGACGAACTGATGCAGCTGCCTGCCGTAAACCGCGTACTTTTCCTTGGTGACAGGGATTTCGAGATCAGCGTCGAGGTGTCCGAGCACACGCTCAGGCAATACGGGCTGACGATGAGCGAGATCTCGCAGGCCATCAAGAATTCGTCGGCGGATCTTCCAGGGGGCACGATCAAATCACAGGGTGGCGATATCCTGCTGCGCACGGAAGGCCAGGTATACACAGGTATCGAGTTTTCAGAACTGGTGCTGCGCACGTTCGGCGACGGCACTCGCCTGACCCTCGGTGACATCGCGACGATCAGGGACGGGTTCGTCGAGAGTAACGAGTACAGCCGTTTCAACGGACGCCCGTCGGCCATCCTCCAGATACTTACGATAGGGGAACAGAACGAGCTGGCGACTGCGGCTGCGGTGCGGGAATACGTTGCGCGGAAATCCGCAGAACTGCCCGATGGTATCCAGATGGACATCTGGGCGGATCGCGCCAATTACCTGCAGGACCGGCTGGACATGATGTTCGAGAACATGCTGCTCGGCGCATTGCTGGTGTTTATCGTGCTGTCGCTGTTCCTGCGCATGAAAGTCGCCGGCTGGGTCATAGTCGGTATCCCGATCACTTTCTTCGGCGCGCTGTGGCTGATGCCGGTGAATCCATGGCCGGTGACGATAAACATGGTCAGCCTGTTCGGATTCATCGTTGTGCTCGGCATCGTCGTCGACGATGCAATCATCATCGGCGAGAGCGTCTATACGAAGATACGTGCTGACGGTCATACGCTCGACAACGTCATCGATGGCGCGCAACGTGTCGCGGTCCCGGCGACTTTCGGAGTCTTGACGACGATGGCGGCGTTTGCGCCCATGTTGTTCATCGGCGGCATTTTCGGGCCGTTCTTCGAGGCCATCTCGGTGGTCGTTATGCTGTGCCTGCTGTTCTCACTGGTCGAATCCAAACTGATACTGCCCGCCCACCTGGTCCACGCGAGAATCCCCGACATAGACGAGGACGACCTGTTCAATCCGCAGCGCAAGGTCGGCCTTTTCGAGCGAGTGCCGCGGTTCTTCCTCAAGATCCAGCGCCATGTGCAGCATGGGCTGCAGGCGGTGATTCACAATTACTACCGTCCCCTGCTTTCGAAGGCGATCGACAACAGGGGTGTCACGATAGCTATTTTCATCGCCGTCCTGATCGTCACCGGCGGCTTGGTCTCCAGCGGACTGGTTCGTCAGGTCATGGTCCCGGAGATCGATAGTGATTTCATTCGGGTCGAAATGCGGATGCAGACCGGCACGGCACCGCGCGTGCGCGATGCAGCCGTCGACAGGATCGAGACAGACTTGCTCGCGTTGAGTCGGGAATTTCTCGATAACAACCCTGATTCCGTCCCGATGATCAAGCATATCGGTGTCTTCACGAACGGTGACACCGGCGCGACGCTCGTGGTCGAGATGCCAAGGGACGAAGACCGTCCGTACGAAGTCGTGGAAATCAGTGACATCTGGCGAGAACGGGTCGGCGAAATACCGGGCATCAAGAGCCTGACATTCGAAGGGGCCGTACACATGGGTGGTGGTCCGCCATTGAGCTTCCGGCTGAACGGCAGTAACTATGCTGCGCTCGAGGCCGCCGCGTTGGAGCTCGAGCAGGAGCTGGCGACCTACGCCGGGGTGTTCGAAGTGCAGAATTCCGCGGTCAGCGGTGGTGATGAGATTCGCCTTACGATCAAGCCGGAAGCGGAGGCTCTCGGCCTCACGCTGGTGTCGCTCGGCAGGCAGGTGCGCCAGGCGTTCTATGGCGAGGAGGCGCAGCGCATACAACGCGGCAAGGACGAGCTGAAAGTAATGGTGCGCTATCCCGAAGATCAGCGCCGCTCGATTGCCGATCTCGAGAACATGCGGATCCGGACGCCGGCCGGTGACGAAGTGCCTTTTTCGTCGGTGGCGGAGGTCAACTTCGGAGAGAGCTACACCAGCATCCAGCGGCAGGACCGGCAGCGTACGGTCACGGTGAGCGCCAACATCGACCCCGAGCGCGTCGAGCCGCAGGAGGTCATTCGCTCGATACGGGAGAATTTTATTCCGGATCTGCTCGCGCGGCATGCAGGCGTCAGTTTCGACCTCGAAGGTGCGAGCGAGGAAGAAAGGAACTTCATCCGCAACCTGTCCATCGCATCCGTGGCGGCATTCTTCCTGATCTATGCGCTGATCGCCGTTCCGCTGCACTCCTACGGGCAGCCGCTGATCATCATGTCGGTGATACCGTTCGGCTTCATCGGTGCCGTGCTCGGACACATCATCATGGGCAAGGCGATCAGCATGTTTTCCATGTTCGGCCTGATCGCGCTGGCTGGCGTCGTAGTCAACGACAGCCTGATCATGGTGGACTTCATCAACAGGGCAAGACAGCGCGGTGCCGACCTGAGGACCGCGGTCATCGAGTCCGGTACGCAGCGGTTCAGGGCGATCGTGCTCACGTCGTTCACGACGGCGGCCGGCCTGTTGCCGATCATGACGGAAACCAGCATGCAGGCGCAGTTCGTGATCCCGATGGCAATATCGCTTGGCTTCGGCATCCTGTTTGCCACGGTCATCACGCTGTTCCTCGTGCCATCGCTGTATCTGCTGCAGATCGACGCCATGGCACGCGTCCGCTACTTGTGGGATCTCCTGCTCGGCCGTCCCGAGCGTTCGGAATCGTCCGTTTGACTGACCAGCCTGACGAGGCGGCACAACGTCTTTCGCAGCGCGAGGGTGTGATGACCGCGCTGATCGCCTACGTGCTTTGGGGCGTCTTTCCCGTCTATTTCAAGCTCGTGCAGTCGGTGCCGCCGACCGAGGTACTGGCGCACCGAATCGTTTGGGCCGTGCCATTCGGTGCACTGATCCTCCATGTGCGCAGGCAGTGGCCCGAGGTCTGGAAAGCCTTCACCGCCCCGGCAACAGTGTTCTGGCTGGCACTTGCGGCGTCGTTCATCTCCGCGAACTGGTTCATCTATATCTGGGCCGTGCAGCAGGGACAAGTACTGCAGGCAAGTCTCGGCTATTACATCAACCCGCTCATGTACGTTCTCGTCGGTGTCCTTTTTCTCAATGAGCGATTGCGGCGGGCACAGGTGGTCTCGGTCCTGCTCGCGGCAATCGGCGTGTCCTACCTGACGATCAAGGGGGGGCAATTTCCCTTCGTCGCCATTTCCCTCGCCCTTCTGTTCACGCTTTATGGCGTGATCCGCAAGCAGGTCGCGGTTGGCGCGATGCCCGGGTTATTCATCGAGACGCTGCTGCTGTTTCCATTTGCGGCAGCCTGGCTGGGCTGGCTGATGATCTCGCAACAGGCCGCTTTCGGTCAGGCCGGGGTGTCGATATCGTTGCTGTTGATGCTCGCCGGACCGCTGACGGTGGTTCCGCTGTTACTGTTTGCGATCGCCGCGCGTCGGCTGACGCTGACGGTGATCGGCTTCATGCAGTTCATCGCGCCAACGCTGCAGTTCATTGTCGGCATCTTCTACGGCGAGATCCTGACTCCCGCGCACCTCGTGTGTTTCGGCTGCATCTGGGCGGCCGTCGCGATATTCAGTATCGACGCGTTTTACCAGCAAAAAAGAAAGCCCCCGCGGATGGAATCCGTGGGGGCCTGATCGATAGCGCGCGATCGCGATCCGAGGACCGCTCCTACTTGTTCGCCTTGCGTTCCTGGGCTTCCTTGATCACTTCTTCGGCGACGTTCTGCGGGCACGGTGCATAGTGCGAGAACTCCATCGAGAATTGTCCGCGACCCGAGGTCAGCGTGCGCAGGTGGCCGATGTAGCCGAACATCTCCGCCAGCGGTGCATCCGCCTTGACGCGCACGCCGGTTGCGCCCGCATCCTGCGACTTGATCATGCCGCGGCGGCGATTGAGATCGCCGATAACGTCGCCGACGTTGTCTTCCGGCGAGAAAACGTCGACTTTCATGATCGGCTCGAGCAACTGCGGTCCCGCCTTCGGTATCGACTGGCGGTAGGCTGCCCTGGTCGCAATCTCGAACGCGAGCGCCGATGAGTCGACCGCGTGGAACGCGCCGTCGAGCAGCGTGAACTTGACGTCGAGGAGGGGATAGCCGGCAAGCGTGCCTTCGGACATGCTCGCGTCGAATGCCTTCTCGATGGCGCCCCAGTACTCGCGCGGCACGTTACCGCCCGTAACCAGCGACTCGAACTGGTAGCCGGCATTCGTCTCGGCAGGCTCGATTCGATAATCGATCTTGCCGTACTGGCCGGAACCACCGGACTGCTTCTTGTGCGTGTAGCTGTCTTCGATCGTCTGGGTGATCGTCTCGCGGTAGGCGACCTGCGGTTTGCCCATTTCGACGTCGACCTTGTGCGTGCGCCGGAGGATGTCCACCTTGATATCGAGGTGCAGCTCGCCCATGCCCTTGATCAGCGTCTCGCCGGAGTCTTCGTCCGTCGCCACCTGGAAGGACGGGTCTTCCTGCACCATCTTGTTGAGGGCGACACCCATCTTCTCGTTACCCGCCTTGTCCTTCGGCTTGATAGCCACCGAAATCACCGGCTCGGGAAAGACCATCGGTTCCAGCGTTGCCGGGTTCTTCGGATCCGCCAGCGTATGGCCGGTACGCGTGTTCTTCATGCCGAGCAGGGCGACGATATCGCCGGCCTGGGCGGTCTCGAGTTCCTCGCGCGAATCCGCGTGCATCTCGACGATACGGCCGATGCGCTCGGTCTTGCCGGTGAACGTGTTGAGCACGTTGTCGCCTTTCTTCAGTACGCCCGAGTAGATTCGCGTGAAGGTCAGGGCGCCGTAACGGTCGTCCATGATCTTGAACGCGAGGGCCCGCAGCGGCTTCTCGGGATCCACGGTGGCATAGCCGCCGGTCTCGTGTCCCTCGAGGTCGATCTCGGGCTGCGGCTTCACCTCCGTCGGGTTCGGCAAATAGTCAACAACTGCATCAAGAACATTCTGTATGCCTTTGTTTTTAAATGCAGAACCACAGTAGGTCGGGAAGAAGTCGAGAGCGATCGTGCCTTTCCTGATGCAGCGCTTCAGGTCGTCGATCGACGGTTCGTTGCCCTCGAGATACTGCTCCAGCAGATCGTCGTCCTGCTCGACGGCGGTCTCGATCAGCTTCTCGCGCCATTCCTCGACGATGTCCTGCATGTCTTCGGGTACGTCGGTGATCTCGTAGTCCTCGGGATCGTCCCGGCCGCCCCAGACCCAGGCCTTGCGCTCGAGCAGGTCGACGACGCCCGTGAAGTTGTCCTCCACGCCGATCGGCAACGTCATGACGAGCGGGCTGGCTGCGAGCACATCCTTGATCTGCTGCACGACGCGGTAGAAGTCGGCACCGACACGGTCCAGCTTGTTGACGAAAATAATCCGTGCCACTTCCGAGTCGTTGGCATAGCGCCAGTTGGTCTCGGACTGCGGCTCCACGCCGCCGGAGCCGCAGAAGACCCCGACGCCGCCATCCAGCACCTTCAGGGAGCGGTAGACCTCGATCGTGAAGTCGACGTGCCCGGGGGTATCGATGATATTCAGGCGGTGCTTGTTCCACTCGCAGCTCGTCGCCGCGGACTGGATCGTAATGCCACGCTCCTGCTCCTGCTCCATGAAATCGGTCGTCGCTTCGCCGTCATGGACTTCGCCGGTGCGGTGAATCTTGCCCGTCAGCTTCAGGATGCGTTCGGTCGTGGTCGTCTTGCCCGCGTCAACGTGGGCAAATATGCCGATATTTCTGTAAATGCTTAAGTCTTTCATGTCGAGTCTTCAGCTATGTCCTAATCAAAACGCACCCACGCCCCGACTACGTATGACGTCGCTCTCGGCATGCCAGAGAACATGGAGCATCGTCTTGCAGGGTGGGTGCCTGTGTTCAGTACCGTCCGGGGAATACCCGCGGGCGTGTCTCTTGGCGCTTTCGCGCGGTCCGAAGCGGCTTTCGGGCGCGGATAATAGCAGCGCTGCCGCCCCTAAACCAGTAATTTCTAAGGCCATTGCGCGTCTCTGCGCGAAATGGCGGCCGGCGGCAGGATTTCAATGGCCAGGGGGCGAATGCGGTCGATTTTCGGCCCTAGCGGCGCAGGATCGCCCACCAGCGGGCAATGTTGAGCAGACTCATCAGCGAGGCAGAGACGTAGGTCAGGGCGGCGGCCGTGAGCAGGCGGCGCGCATGCGGCCGGTCCACCTTCTTCAGGACGCGCTGCTCGTCGAGCAACGGCAGCGCCCGCTTGAAACTGGCGTCGAATTCCGTCGGCAGGGTGGCCAGGTGCACCAGGGTCGAGGTCGCGAGGGTGAGAAACCCGGCGAGGAACATGATGATGCCGATGCTTGGCACGCGCGTCATGGCGCCTACGAAAGGGGCGACCATCAGGGCGCCGGCGCCGATCCGCTCCACGGGCCGTGCCACGCGTACCAGGTAGGTACGGAGCCGGAGCGGCCCGTAACCCTCGTGATCCTGTATTGCGTGCCCGACTTCGTGAGCGGCGACCGTGATCGCGGTCAGGGAACGGCCCTCGTACTTGTCCATGGTCAGGCGGACGGCCTTGGCCACCGGATCGTAATGATCGCCCTGGTCGGTGGTCTCCACGGTGACGTGCTGCATGCCCAGCTTGTCCAGCAGGTATCGAGCCAGTTGCGCGCCCGTGCCCGCGTAACGGTCAGGCGGACTGCTGTAGCGCTCGATGACCCTGCGGACCCAGAGGCCGGGCCCGAATACCAGCGCGAGCAGGACGACGATCATGACGACAAAGCCCATGCCGTGATCGTAACGTGCCTTTCGGGCAACGAATAGCGTATCGTCCCAAGGTCGTCGACTATTCCGGTAATCAATGATGACGCTGCAACAGATCTTCCTGTTCATCATTCTCCTGATCGTCTTCGTAATGCTGATCTGGGGGCGGTGGCGCTATGACCTGGTCGCTTTCATTGCACTGTTGGCGGGGCTGTTGACAGGCGTGGTGCCGGTTTCAGAAGCCTTCTCCGGCTTCGGCCATCCGGCCACGGTAATCATCGCCCTCGTGCTGATCGTCAGCCGGGGGCTGTCGAACTCGGGCGTCATCGAGCTCCTCGCCCGCTATTTCGTCGACGCATCACGCAAGCTCTCGGCGCACGTGGGCATCATGGCCGGGCTGGCAGCCGCGCTTTCAGCGGTGATGAACAACGTGGCGGCGCTTGCCTTGCTGATGCCCCTCGATATGCAGGCCGCGAAGAAAAGCGGCCGCAGCCCGTCGCTGTCGCTGATGGCGCTGTCTTTCGCGTCCATCCTCGGCGGCATGATTACGCTGATCGGCACGCCGCCGAACATCGTCATCGCCGAGTTTCGCAACGACGCGCTGGGTGAGCCCTTCAAGATGTTCGATTTTGCGCCCGTCGGCATCGCGTGTGCCGCCGTCGGCGTCGCCTACGTTGCGCTGATCGGCTGGCGCCTGCTGCCGGCATCAAGGACCTCGGACGGGGCTCAGTCTAACCTGTTCGATATTGCCGACTACATCGCGGAAGTCCGCGTGCCGGAAGGCTCGCTCGTGATCGGCAAGCGCATCCGGGAGCTTGACGACCTCGCCGAACAGAGCGACATAGAAATCATCGGGCTGACGCGGCGGGGGAGGCGGCTGCCGGGCCTCGCCCGGATTGCCACGATCGAGGCGGACGATATCCTCGTCATCGAGGCAAGCCCGGAGAGTCTCGACGAGGCGCTGGGTGCGCTGCAGCTGGAATATGTCGGCAAGTCCGAAGGCGTACTCGAGGATGGTGACCTGGAATTTGCCGAGGTCGTGGTGCCCGAATCCTCGCGGCTGGCCGGCCGCTCGGCCGTGTCGCTGCGCCTGCTTTACCGTTACCGCGTCGCGCTCGTCGGCGTGTCGCGGGAAGGGAAGCGATTTCGCGAGAACGTCCGCAAGCTCGTATTGCGCCCCGGCGACGTACTGTTGCTGCTGGGTCCAGAGGAACGGCTCAACGACGTCACGGGCCAGCTCGGACTGCTGCCGCTTGCCGACCGCGGCCAACGCGTTATCCAGCGGCAGAAAGTCTGGCAGGCGGTCGCCATCTTCGTGGCAGCGATCGCCGCCGCCAGCGCAGGCCTGGTGTATCTCCCGGTGGCACTCGGCTGCGTGGTGGCCGCCTATATTCTGCTCAATATCGTGCCGCTTCGTGACGTCTACACTTCGATCGAGTGGCCGGTCATCGTGCTGCTCGGCTCGATGATTCCCCTCGGAGGCGCCCTCGAGGCCTCGGGCGGCTCCACGCTGATTGTCGACGCCATCCTCGTACTGACGGGTGCCCTGTCGCCGGTTATGGTCCTTACGTTGCTGATCATCGTGACGATGACGCTGTCGGATGTAATGAACAACACGGCGACGGCCGTCATCGCCGCCCCCATCGCGATAGAAATTGCCGGGCGCCTCGACGCCAACCCGGATTCGTTCCTGATGGGCGTCGCGGTCGCGGCATCCTGCGCCTTCCTGACGCCCATCGGGCACAAGAACAACACGCTGATCATGGGTCCCGGAGGCTACCAGTTCGGCGACTACTGGCGCATGGGCCTGCCGCTCGAGATCCTGATCGTGCTGGTGTCCGTACCCATGATCCTGGTCGTATGGCCGTTGTAGCGCCTTGCTTATGTCAAGCGACTGTCGCAATTCACACGACTCGGGCGTCACATCCTGACACGGGCGGGCGAATTAAGACTTAATTATATTTCTAGAAAAACTTTTTAAGCTGCTGATAAATAGAAAATAATAAAAAACTTTCGCATCGAAAATCTGTTGGCACGCGGTTTGCACCAACATGATCGACCATTGACTACACAGCCAATTCGCTTGGCGCTATGGAGGCTACGATGGAGCGATCGACTATCCAGGACTGGACTTTCAGCAAGGTGCCGATGAAGGTCGGCGACTACCGTGAAGTTGAGTATCGCGTGTACCGGGACGGTGACAGGCACTACCAGGAAATTCGCGACAGCGAGGGTTCACCGATCCATACACTTGAGCTCCCCCAGGGCATGAAACTCGATCGCGGCAGCTACGAAGTGCTGCTGCGCTACGTGCTGGTCGACGTCGTCGCGGCGTAGTCCTCGACCGCCTGCCAGACCCGCAGCAGGTTCTCGCCGAGAATCTTGCGGATATCGGCCTCGCTGTAGCCCCGGCGCAGCAGGCCCTCGACGAGATTCGGGTAGGCAGACACGTCCTTCAGGCCGGTTGGCAGCGAGTCGCCGACGCCGTCGTAGTCGGAGCCGATGCCGACATGGTCCACGCCGACCAGTGCGACGACGTGATCGAAGTGATCGAGTACGTCATCGAGTGAGGCGTAGGGCATGGGTCCGTTCTCGGCCTCCCAGGCCACGGTGAATTTCTCTTGCGCCTCTTCGCGCGGGAGCTCGCCATGCTCTTCCATGAACGCGCGCGCTGCCGGCCAGCGCTTCAACGAGTACTGGCGGGCTTCTTCGGAAATGAACGCGGAGCCGAAGTTGATCATGATGATCCCGCCGTTGCCGGCGAGCGCCTCGATCATCTCGTCGCTCATGTTGCGCTCCCAGTCCGGCGTGAAATGCCGTGCCGATGAGTGGGACGCAATGACCGGTACTGCGCTGACATCGAGCACCTGCCAGAACGCCTCGTCGGAGACGTGACTGACATCGACCATGATGCCGAGCCGGTTCATTTCCTCGACCACCTCGATACCGAATTCACTGAGGCCGTTCCACTGGCGCTGCTCGTCATACGACGAGTCGGACAGGTGGTTCGACAGGCTGTGGGCGAGCGTGACATAGCGAATGCCGCGCTGGTGGAAGTGCGCCAGGTTTGCGAGGTCGCCTTCGATCGGAGAGCCGTTTTCCATGCCCATCGGCAGGGATATCACGCCCGCTTCGAACTGCTTCCTGACTTCCGCCGGCGAGGTCGCGATGGCGAACCTGCCGTTCGAGGTATTTACAATATTTTCTACTAAATCAATCAGTTGTTCGGCTTCTTCCCGGGATTTTCCCTCCGCCTCGAGCTCGGCAGGCGTGTAGATCGACATGAACGCGGCGTCGAGTCCGCCGGCCCGGGCGCGCGGATAGTCGAAGTCGCCCCCGGCGGTTGCCTGGCTGACGTCGTCGGGCGATTCGATCAACCGGTACGGGACGTCGATGTGTGTGTCGACGATGATGGCTTCGGCGGCGATACGTTGCGCCTCGGCGGCGGGATCCGGCTCCGGCGGCGCGCTTCTTCCGCAGGCGGCGAGGGCGGCAACAACGAGGGCCAGGGCGAGGTACTTGTAGGGCATTGATCAAGATCTGGCTGCTTGAAACAGGCGCGCATTGTAACCATATTCACCTGAACAAATCGCTTCCGATCGCGTCGAAACAGCGGATCACAGGAGAGTTCGATGAGCGACAACAACCCGCCGGCAGATCATGTGATGTCCGACAACAACGATAGTGGTGTACCTATCGAGGAGAACATCAAGTCCCGCTCCACGTGGCTGCGGCTGTTGTTCATGCTGGTCTATTACGTGATCGCGACCGTCACGAGCGCCGTCCTGTCCGTAGTCGTGGTGCTGAGTTTCTGCTGGGTGCTGTTTACCGGCGAGAAGAACGGCCAGCTGCAGCAGGCGGGGCGGGTGATCGCTGCCTACCTTTACGAGATCATCCGCTTTCTGACGTTCAATACCGAGGACAAGCCGTTCCCATTCGGCAACGAATTGCCGTCCGCAGACGTCGAGAACTGACCGCGCTCAGATCAATTCCCGCTGGCCGGGCTGCCAGTGCGTCAGCTGTACCTGGGCGGCGCCGACACCGAGGCCCCGCACCCAGCGGGCGGCTGCGTCGAGCGACACCCATGTCTTGACCTTGCCCTTCAGGGTCTCTGCGGTGACGGCGCCATTCTGTGTCTTCGCCTCGATGTGAAAACGGGCCCCGCTGGCGACAATACTGATCTTCTTGACGGCACCGGCTGCGACCAGCGCTCTCAGCATTCGCTCATCCATTCCTTCTCCTCGACGACAAATCAGGTTTCTCGTAGACCGTGATGCCGGACTGATCGCAGTGACGGCGTATCAGTACTTCGACCATGTTGGCGACGCTGCGATGCTCGCGCGCGGCTGCCTCGCGGACGGCGTCCTTGAGGGCAGGGTGGATGCGCAAATTGAGCGTCGAAGTGCGGGTTTTCGCCATGCAACACAATATAACGCAAAACACGACAAAATGTAACGCATTTCGCGTTTTCCAGGCGTCGAAAGTGTGGCTGGATCGGCGCAATCGTCGGGTGACTGCGCTAAGTTCCGCGCATGACCTCCACATTCCTGCAACAGCACTGGGCGCTGGTCGGCGCGAGCATCGTCGGTATTGCGGTCCTGTTGTTCGTGCTGTGGCGCGCCTGGCTGGACTCGGCGCGCGGGCGCCTGGGTGCAGCGCGACGTCAGTTGCGCACCAGGTGTCTCGAGGCGCAAAAGCAGCGCAAGGCCCTGCAGCGGCTGTCGGCCAGGCTCGACGGCCTCGAATCGAAAGCCAGCGCGGTGAAGCCCAGGCATCTCCGGGAAGCTGCGGAGGCCGTGCAGGATGCCGAGGCGCTGCTGAAGATAGCCGCCGACCAGGTGCTGATTGCCGAAAACCACGTGCGCAAGATCATCGTCGAGGAATTCCCGCCGAATCGCCACGAGCGTATGCGCAGCAGGTACCTGCCGGGTGAACGCGAGGACGGCAAGCCCTTTACCTTCTGACGCGGTACGCATACGCTCGGTGCGGATATGATTCCGCGGGCGCCTGATTCCCCATGGACGAAATGCGTGTCACAAGCGTCAACGTCGGACGCGAAGAGACCATCGAGCACGGCAATCGCACGTTCAGGACGGGCATTCGCAAGCACCCGGCCGAGGGTGCGGTCTGCATCGGTCCCGACTCGGTTGCCGGGGACACGATCTCGGACAAGAAGCATCACGGCGGTGCAGACCAGGTCGTCTACGCGTACAGCGCCGACGACTACGAGTGGTGGTCGGAGCAGCTTGGCAGGGAGCTCGCGCCGGGCACGTTCGGTGAAAACCTCACGATCGAGGGCCTGCCGACGGACATGAACGTGGGTGACAGGCTCCTGATCGGGGACGTGCTCCTGGAAGCGACCGCGCCGCGCATACCCTGCGGTACCCTCGCCGCGCAGATGCAGGACTCCGGTTTCGGCATGGCGTTCCGCAAGGCGGAGCGGCCCGGCATCTATTTCCGGGTGCTGAACGAAGGCGAAGTGTCGGCAGGAGACGCCGTTACCTACATCGAGAACCCGACGCCCGTGGTCTCGATCCTCGAGCTCTACCGCCTGGCCTACGACCTGCGACCGGATCCCGACGACCTGCAACGCTATCTCGAGGCGCCGCTGGCCGAGCGGATGCGCGCGTCGATAGAAGAGAAACTGTCGGCGGCACGCAAACCGTAGGAGCGGTTCTCGAACCGCGAAAAAAAAGACCCCGCCGAAGCGGGGCCCGAAGGGGGAGCTAATGCTCGGGGTGATGCTGTTTACGACATTACTCAGGGTATCGGAGTGTCGTTGATCACGATGACGCCAAGATCGGTTGCAGCGGCCTCGGGAAGGGCGTCGCGCGCAATAAAGGTGTAGATGCCACCGTCTTCGAGCGGAACGTCTTCGAGAGGCCCGATAGCCGGAGTGCGCGAACCGCTGACGGTGACCGTGATGTCATAGGTGCCGCCCGCCAAGGCGAGGTAGCCGGTGTTGGCGAGGTAGGGTACGTTGACCAGGGTCGGCGCGACGCTCTCGTCGCTGATGTCCGTATCCGGCGCGGTGACGTAGATATCGACGGTGTCCGGGTCGAGCGACGCGGCCGTGACCGACGCGTGAATGATCCGGACCTTGGCGAACAGCGGGATC
>Ga0209536_100002267_pt1 | contig 31267 bp, 28 predicted proteins | sample DeeMarSeWOR28_12_FD_187461 | JGI IMG/M metagenome (GOLD analysis project Ga0209536, IMG submission 187461) | Marine sediment microbial communities from White Oak River estuary, North Carolina - WOR-2-8_12 (SPAdes) (version 2) | ecosystem: Environmental > Aquatic > Marine > Intertidal zone >... | reverse complement strand
TGATCACGGGGGCCAAGGCCGCGGGTGCCGAAATCCTGCTCGCCTATCCCATTCCGCCGGCCGGGCCTGCCATCATCAAGCAGATGAAGGAGCTGGATTGGAGCCCCAAGGTCATTCACTTTGTCCGTGCAGCTGAGGGGTCCCGATTTGGCCCCTCCCTAGGACCCCTGTCGGACTATGTCACCCTGCCCATAGCCTGGAGCGATAAATACCAGTTTCCTGGAAATGATTACTTGCATAAGAAGTTCGTAGAAAAGACGGGTAAAGGCCCAGATCTGGTGGCCGGGAATGCCTATGCCGCTGCCGAAGTCCTGTTTGCGGCTATTGAGAAGGCCGGTACCCTGGACAGGACCGCCATTCGGGACGGGGTACGCGACATCGACATCATGACCTGTTCCGGCCCGATCAGGTTCAGTGATGTGGGCCATGCCGAGGGCAAGGTCCTTGTGGTTGCCCAGTGGATTGGGGGAGACAGAAAAATCGTTTATGCCAATGAGTTTGGCAAGAAATTTCCCAAGGAGGTCCCAGTGACCCCCTTGAAATATGCACCCAAGTGGTCTGAACGATAACCCGCAATGATTGTGAGGGCCGTCCCGCTTTTCATGGGGCGGCCCCTGTACATCTATTCCCCTTGCAGCTGTATCCGGCTATTTTGGACCGCATGAATTAATCTCGATCGGAGGGACATGGGGTGTGCTCCTTTTAAGGGGCTAAAGCCCCGTGAGGGTCTGTTTGGCGGGTATGGGCCAATGGGCTCAGAAAGTTTCGCAAAGGCAAGGGATTAGAAAGAAATCAAACTGGATGAGTGGACATGCTGGTCGTAGACAAAATAGATGTGTTTCACGGTGAGCTTCAGGCCTTGTGGGGCGTTTCTCTCGAAGTCTCCGAAGGGGAGCTGGTCTCGCTCATCGGCGCCAACGGCGCGGGAAAGAGCACGATCGTTGAATCCATATCGAGCCTGAACCCCCTGGCCGCTGGAAGTATCTCGTTCAAGGGCATCCGCTTGGACAAGGAACCGGCTCACCGGGTGGTGGAAGAAGGGGTCTGTCTTATCCCGGAAGAGCGGGGGGTGTTTCCAGGAATGAGCGTTTTGGAAAACCTGGAACTGGGGGCCTTCACGCACGATAGCCGCAACCATCGCCATGAAACGCTTTCATCCGTCTATGCCCTTTTCCCTGTCCTGGAGAGCCGCAGGGCCCAGAAGGCGGGAACCATGAGCGGGGGGGAGCAGCAGATGCTCGCCGTTGCACGGGCCCTCATGTCGCGGCCTAAAATGCTCATGTGTGACGAGCCCTCCCTGGGGCTGGCCCCCATCGTGGTGAAAAGTATTTTTGACGCCATCCGTCAGATCAATCAATCCGGGGTGGGCGTCTTGCTCGTTGAGCAGAATGTGAAGGCGGCCCTGGGTCTTTCAAAAAGGGCCTATATCATAGAAAACGGCAGGATTATGGGGCAGGGCGAATCTAAAAACCTGTTAAATGATGAAAATGTGCGGGAGGCCTATCTCGGCACAGGCTGATTCTGGAGTCAGTGTATGGTTGTTGAACTTGTCGCGCAGACCGTTGTAAACGGGATCAATGTGGGCGCCCTTTACGGCCTGACGGCGGTGGGTCTTTCTCTGACCTTCGGGGTTATGAAAATCCTGAATGTGGGCCACGGAGAGTTCCTCATGCTGGGCGGTTTCATCGCCTTTTGGCTCCTGAGGCTCTGGGGCGTGGATCCCTTTTTGAGCCTGCCTCTGGTCGCCGCGGCCCTTTTTCTGATCGGGGCCTTTGCTTACAGACTTCTCTTTGCCACCCTGTCCGGCTATGACGAGCATGTCAAGGTGAAGAATTCACTGCTAGTGGGGTTCGGGCTATTTCTTGTCATCCCCCACATCGCCAGGATCCTGTGGACCGGGGACGAACGGGCCATCACGCCATTTTACAGCGGCGAGTCCTTTCCCATTTTCAGCGTGAGGGTGGGCTACGTCCCTCTCGCCGGGCTGGTCGTGGCGATCGTGGTGATTCTCCTCCTCCACCTTTTCCTGACTCGAACCTATCTTGGCAAGGCTGTGCGTGGAACCAGTGAGAACTGGAAGGCTGCCAAGCTGATGGGGATCAATGTGAATAAAACCTATATGATCACCTTCGCCATTGGCACCGCTACAGCCGGCATAGGGGGGATACTGGTGGGCCTGACCCAGGTCATCTCGCCCGATGTGGGGATGGGATGGACCCTGAAGGCCCTCATTGTGGTGGTGCTTGCCGGGATCGGCAGCGTGGGCGGGGCCTTTTTCGCGGGACTCATTCTCGGCGTCATAGAGGCCGTGGGCGCCATTTTTATGGGGCCCTATGCGGTGGCACTCGGTTTGCTGATTTTTCTCTTGATCCTGATGTTCAGGCCACAGGGCCTGTTTGGAAAAGCCTGAGGAGGCTGGATCCGTGAGTCATGCAAAGCGGTTTTCAATAAGCGGTATAGTGGTCCTTTTTCTGATTCTGATTCCGTTGATCACGCAACGAACGGATCTCATTACCTGGTTTACCTATACCCTGCTCTATATCACCCTCTCCCAGAGCTGGAATCTGATCGGCGGTTATACAGGCCAGCAAAACCTGGGTCATGCCGCTTTTTTCGGCATTGGAGGCGTGTGCGCTCGCTTTCTCTGGTTATGGGGTGTCCCCCTGCCTTTGGCCCTTTTGGCCGGTGCGCTCGGGGCCGTCATTTTTGCCCTCATCATCGGGTTTCCCGCCTTCAGGTTGAAGGGGGTCTATTTCATCATCAGCACCCTGGTTTTGGCGGAGATACTGCAAATCCTTTTCTACACCGTCCTTCCGCGGGCCAATGTGCTTCCTTCAAAACTTTTGAACGCCTACAGCCTTACACCGCGATATTATCTCAGCCTGGTGATTGCCGTCCTGGCCGTGGTCGTGGTGGACTGGATCAGGCGTTCCAGGCTCGGGCTCGGATTGATGTCCATTCGGGAAGATGAAGATGCGGCGGAGGCCTCTGGTGTCAACACGCTGAAATATAAACTTACGGCCTTTTTGATCAGCACTTCCTTGGCCGGTCTGGGTGGCGGGGTGTATGCCTATTACGCAGCCGCCGTTCGGCCAGGTTACCTGTTTTCAGCACTATGGACCTTTGACGCGGTCATCATCGTCTTTGTGGGCGGGGTGGGTACGATTACAGGGCCGATCATCGGGGCCATATTTTTTGTCCTGTTAAAACAGCTTCTTTCCCTCTACCTGCCCGGAGGGTCACACGTTATGGTTTTCGGTATCCTCTTTATCATTGTGGTTTTATATCTGCCGGGCGGGCTGATCGGCCTGATCTCCAAATTTCGGAAGGCCTGACAGATCAATTGGGCGACATCGCTCCACTGAGAGCGGTCAGTATTCAGGGATCAGCAGGCAGCTTAAAGCTTAATAAAATTTTTTTACGAATACATACCAGATTGCCCCGCCATTTAAGGCGGGGATAAATGACGTCCTCTTGAACTCCCCTCCCTCGATGGGAGGGAGGCTAGGGGAGGGTGAAGAAGAGCATCACCCCCACCTCAATCCTCCCCAGTCAAGGGGGAGGAGGTTGTCTAGGCAAGTTTCAGATGCCCCGCGTTTCAATGGGGGGAGTTTTACTAGGGGAAAAATAGCGGTTTTGCGATGAATAGAGATTAGGGGGCGCAGTCACATTGTTACTTGAAGTCAAAAATCTCACCAAGTCATTCGGAGGTCTGGTGGCGGTAAACGACCTGGAATTTTCGGTCGATGAAGGAGAGGTGGTGGGGCTCATCGGTCCCAACGGTTCGGGCAAGACCACCTCCTTTCATTTGATCAACGGCTTTCTTCAGCCGGACCGAGGTGAGATATTTTTCGCCGATAAAAACATCACCGGACTCAAGCCGAACAAGGTGTGCCACAAAGGCATCGCCAGGACCTTTCAACTCACGAAACCCTTTGCCGGTTTGACGGCACTGCAGAATGTCATGGTGGGCAGGATGTACGGTGGCGACCCGATCCGGAGCATGAGGCATGCGGAAAGGGAATGCGAGGAGATCTTGGTGTTTGTCGGTCTTGGTGGGAAGGGATCTTCACCCACCTCGGCCCTCAGTGTGGTTGAGCGCAAACGCCTGGAAATCGCGAGGGCCTTGGCCACAAAACCCAAAATGCTTCTCCTCGACGAGATGATGAGCGGTTTGACACACACCGAAATGGACGAGGCCCTGGGGTTGGTAAAGGCGATCAGGGATTCTGGGGTTACCCTGATCGTTGTTGAGCATGTGATGAAAGCCATATTGGAAATATCCGACAGGCTCATTGTATTAAACTATGGACAAAAAATAGCTGAAGGCGTGCCGCAAGAAGTGGTCCGTAATCAAAAGGTGATTGATGCCTATCTGGGTGAATAGCCCTGCATGAAAGGACCAGAGCTTTTCTCTTCAGGCGGTCAAGTATAGGAAATAAGATAGCGTAGAAAGGAGTAAGCAGGTCATGACCAGTAATATCTACTTCGATACGGATCGGATGCCCACAGGCAAAGTGCCATTAGAAGGCAGTGACGTGGAAATTCGGCCAACGATCTGTGCCATCTGTAATCCCCATTCCCATTGCGGCATAGATGCCTATGTCAAAGATGGGGTCATTATAAAAGTGGAGGGGACCAAGAGTAACCCTCATAGCGAAGGGGTCCTCTGTTCCAAAGGCGCTGCCAGCCGGGAGTATATCTATCACAGAGAGCGGATTCGTACCCCCCTCTTGAGAAAGGGGGAGAAGGGGTCCGATGATTTCGAGCCCATATCCTGGGATGAAGCCTTGGACAGGATCGGGGACCGGTTGCAGGAAATCAAGAAAGAATCCGGGCCAGAGTCGGTCGCCTTTTATGTGGGTTACACAAAATGGATGAGGCCCTTTGTGAAACGACTGGCCCACAGCTTTGGCTCGCCCAACTATTGCACAGAGTCCAGTACCTGCTTCACGGCGACAAAGGTGGCCAATCTTCTGAATTATGGCTACTTCGGTCCTCCCGAGCTGCCAAAATCAAAATGCCTGCTTGTCTGGAGCAGCAATCCCTTCTACACCAACCCTTCCACGGTTCGGAGGCTTTTGGACGAAAGAGAAAGGGGACTAAAAATCATCGAGGTGGGCCCATTGATTACGCCATTGACGGCCCATGCAGATATTCATCTCAGGATTCGTCCCGGGACTTCCGGGGCCCTTGCTCACGCCATGGCCCACGCCATCATTGAAGAAGAACTTATGGATATGGAATTCGTGGAGAACTGGACCCAAGGTTTCGAAGAATACAGGGCATATGTGGAGGGATTCTCACCCACAACGGCTGAAGAGATCACAGGGGTCCCGGCAGAATTGATCAAGCAGGCGGCACGGCTTTACGCTACCACCAAACCGGCAGGCCTTATGGTGAGTGCGAGCCCCACGGTGCACCATACCAATGGTCTCCAGAACCATCGGGCGTTGATCGCCCTGATAGGACTTACCGGGAACTTTGATCGGGAGGGGGGAAATTATGTGTCTCCCCCTGGTTGGCTCTATGTGGACAACGGCTTAGTGGTCCGTCAGGCCGAGTATGAACAATCGCGGCCCTGGTCAGAGATGGCTCCTCGGTGGACAGAAAAGAAGTACCCCGTCTGGAGTCGATTTATCTCTGAGACCCAGGCCATGGAACTCCCGTTTCAGATACAGAATCCAGATCCCTACCCCATTCGAGCTGTGGTGGCCTTTGGTATGAATTACAGGATGTGGCCAGGTTCTGATTTTATGTATGAGAGTCTGAAAAAGCTGGATTTTATGGTGCACGCAGAACTTTTTATGACCGATACCTGCAAGCTGGCCGACATTGTCCTCCCGGCCTGCACCTCCTTTGAGAGAAGCGAACTCAAATTCTATGCTGAAGACTATGTGATCTGGACAACACCGGTGATCGAACCCCTCTGGGAATCCCGTTCCGATGCAGACATCATCTTTGATCTGGCCAAGAGGATAGCCCCTGAAGACGACCTTATGCAGAAGGGGTATGAGGCGAACGTGGATTGGATTTTGAAACCCACAGGCCTCAGGGTAAAGGAGTTGAAGAAATATCCGGCCGGATATGCGGTAAAAAACATAGAAAAACCGCCTTACCGAAAGTATGAGAAGTCGGGATTTCCCACGCCCTCAGGAAAGATGGAATTCGCATCGACCATCATGGAAGAGGCAAACTATGATTCTCTCCCCACATTCAAAGAACCAAAACTGAGCCCCCGTTCAACACCGGAAGTGGCAAAGGATTTTCCGCTGATCCTTACCACCGGCGCCCGACTCCCCATGTACATCCATTCAAGGACCTTTCGGTTGTCCTGGACCAGGGGGCTCCGTCCTGATCCCATGTTGGATATCAACCCGATAGATGCAGCTGTGCGGGGGATATCTCAAGGGGACTGGGTTACCCTTTCCACGCCAAGGAACTCTATCAAGGTAAAAGCCAACTTGACAGAGGTGGTACCGCCCGGCGTGATCAATATTTTTCACGGCTACACAGAGCCGGAAGTCAATACGCTCGTTGAGCCGGATTACCTGGATCCAGTATCCGGGTTCCCTGGATTCAAGTCCCTCCTATGTGAGGTGAAGAAAATCTAATCAGAAAAGAGGTTCGTATGAAACAACTCGGTTTTTCGTTTGACATCTCCCGGTGTAGTGGGTGCATGGCCTGTGTTGTGGCCTGCATGGACCAGAACAATCTACCCGGCAACAGCGTTGCCTACAGGCATGTGACGCAGTTGGAAAAGGGTGACTATCCCTCTGTGCGCATCTCCTGGGTATCCCTCTCCTGTCAGAACTGTACCGACGCCCCTTGTAGCGTGGTATGCCCCAGGAATGCAATACTCAGAAATCCACGGAATGACATTGTTGCTGTGATCGAGGAGGCCTGCATAGGATGTCATAGCTGCGCCATGGTCTGTCCATTCGGGGCACCCCAGTTTTCTTCAGAAGGAAAGATGAGGAAGTGCGACTTATGCATTGACAGGGTGGAGCATGGCATGGAACCAGCTTGCGTGCATACCTGTACGACCCGGGCCCTAGGGTTTGGGTCCATGAAAGAGCTTGCAGAGAAAAAGGCGCAGAAGGCCTCTGTAAAGATTTTGGACTCCCTTTTAACGGTCAGTCTTTAGACATAATGAAACAGGTAAGGTCAGCCTGAGTGATTTGCTTATGAAGATACTAATCCCCGTAGTGCTTATTTTCCTGGTTGTTGGGACTGCTTTTGCGCAGGCTGGTGACGGAAAGGCCGACTCCTCGGTCGAAAAATGGAAAAGTTGGATAGGGAAAAGAGTGGACGTGGACTATACAGCTTGTGACCAGCAAGGATGTGTCCTGGTCCGAAACGCGGAACTGAAGCAAGTGAACGACAAAGCTGTTGTGGTCATGGTGGGGGGATCTCCATTCTACATTCCCAAATACATGATAACGAGAGTGGCATTGTCAAAGGCGCAGGGCCAGAATTTGAAATCAGATTAAAAAGGTGCCGAAAGGAGGAGGATGAAAATGGTCATCGACGTGTACAACCATCACATATCAAAATCGGTAACTAAGATCATAGAGAACAAGGGTACATATTATAAAGAATTCCCCTATCCCCCACAAAACGCGGATCCTGAAGCTCGGCTTGGGATTATGGAAAAGTACGGTGTGGATATGCAGGCCCTGAGTCAGACAACGCCGTCGCTACTCGGTCTTACTGATGAAGACGCCACGGAGGTCTGTCGATTGTCCAATCAGGATAATTTTGCCCTTTGCAAGTCATATCCGGATAAATTCGTCAATATCTGCATCTTTCATCTTCCCGATATGAAGGGGACGATGGACGAACTAGACAGGGCCATCAATGAACTGGATTGCCGCGGTGTCACCATCTCCTCGAGCCAGAAGGGTAAAGGGTTGGATTCGCCAGAATTCTTCCCCTTCTATGAAAAGGTGGTTGAACAGGACTTGCCCATTCTTATCCATGGGACCCACTGGGAGTGTTCTCCCCGGATGGATATGGACAATGCCTGGCGTTTTATGCACGTGTTCGGATGGGATTATGACAGCACGCAGGCCCTGTGGTGCCTTATTTTCGGAGGCGTTATAGATCGCTTCCCCACCATGAAGATCGTGACCCACCATCTGGGCAACTACTTCCCCTTCTTTGTGCGGAGAGTTGAAGTGAACTTCCAGCGTTTTCTTGGTGACCGGTTACCTAGACACATTTCCGAGTACTATGGAAACATATACGCCGACACGGCCGTGGACGGAACTTTGGGAGCCTTTTCGTGCGGCTACGCCTTTTTCGGATCTGAACGGATGCTTTATGGTTCGGATTACCCCTTTGGTCCTGAGGCGGGAGAGGATTTTATTCGAGAGAATCTCAAGGGGGTAAACGCCTTGCCCATTCCGCCGGAAGAGAAAGAAAAGATTTTAGCAGGAAATGCGAAGAAGATGTTGAAGATAAATTAATCAAAGCTGGGAGGCCAGGAAGCTGAAACGCTAGGAAGCTCAAAACCTCTGTGACCTCACCGGCTTTGCGGTGAGAATTAAGAGGAGACTGCAATGAAAAAGATTGATTTTGAGGCCCACTTCATTACTGAAGAATGGCTCGAGCAGATGTTCGAAAATAAGGGATTTCCAAAATATGTGAGGGACGTGAAAACAAATGCTTGTCGGATAGAATGGGGTGATGGCGCTATAGAGCCCATTGGAGATATTCTGCTTAACAGATTGCTTGACCTGGGAGAAGGAAGACTCAAGACCATGGATGAGAACGGCATTGATATGCAGGTGCTCACTCTGACCATCCCGGGTGTTGAGCAGTTAGATCCTCACATAGGTGCTGCTCTTGCCAGGAAGACCAATGATGTCCTCTCGGAAGTGATAAGGAGCAATCCCGGTAGGTTCTTGGGTTTCGCGGCCCTTGCCCCAGAGATCCCTGAAGAGGCGGCTGATGAGCTCGAGAGAGCCGTGAACCAGCTTGGTCTCAAAGGCTGGAAGACCCATTCCAATTATGGCGAGAATTATCTGGATGATAAGAAGTATTGGCCCATTTTTGAGCGGGCTGCAAAACTGGATGTACCTGTCTACCTTCATCCATCCTACCCCTCTATCCCCCAACTAAGAACCTCCTACGGATGGGCCCTTTCCGGAGCGCCATTTGGGTTCGGTATTGAAACCGCCATGAGCATGATGCGTCTGGTGCTGAGTGGTATTTTTGACAAATATCCAGGATTAAAAATTATTCTTGGCCATCTAGGGGAAGCGCTCCCTTTCCTGCTTTCAAGAATGGATTATCCCTATGTGATCCCGTGGTTTGACAAGACAACCATACCGTCCCTGGAGAAAAAGCCGAGCGACTACATCAAGGGAAATGTTTTCGTAACCACCAGTGGCATGTACTACGAACCCGCGTTCACGTGCACGTACACGGCGATGGGGATAGAGAGAATCCTGCTTGGTACAGACTATCCCTACGAAGACCCCAAGGAGTGCATGAAATTTCTTGAGGGAATTGGGCTATCAGCGGATGATAAAGACAGAATCTACGGCGGGAACGCAGGGCAAGTGGGGATTCATGTTTAGTTGGATGGGGAGAGGGAAATGAAGAAAATTGATTTTGAAGCCCATTTTGCCACCGAAGAGTGGATTCATGTCCTAGTTCAAAATGAAGGGTACCCACGGATCGGAATGGACAAGAAAACGAATAGGAGACGGTTCTATTTCTCAGGGGATGCTATTGAGCCATTTAGTGATGTGCTGCAAGACAAACTCTTGGATCTAGAAGAAACCCGAATCACGGAGATGGATTCGGCAGGGATTAATGTTCAGGTCCTCACACTCGTCGCCCCTGGCGTTGAACACTTTGATCCTTTGACTGGAACCGCATTAGCGAAACGTTGCAATGATTTTCTTGCAGACGTTGTAGACAAGAATCCGGATCGCTTCGTGGGGTTTGCCTCCCTATATCCTAAAGATCCCGAGGAAGCAGTAAAGGAACTGGAAAGGGCTGTCAAGGAGCTTGGTCTCAAAGGTTGGAAAACGCACTCCAACTACGGGGATATTTACCCGGATGATAAGAGGTTCTGGCCTATCTTCGCCAAGGCTGAAGCCCTTGATGTGCCCATATATCTCCATCCTACAGCGCCCATGATCACCCAGCTTCACAGTTACGGGTTCGCACTGGCCGGTGCGCCGTTTGGATTCGGCATTGAAACTTCCATGGTCATGATGCGCCTCGTTTTCAGCGGTGTACTTGAAGCATTTCCAAACCTGAAAATCATCCTGGGTCACTTGGGGGAAGGCCTCCCGTTTATCTTGCAGCGAATTGATTTCCCCTACGTCAGACCCCATTTTAAAAACGACCCTGACGTCGTTCCCCAGTTAAAGAAAAAACCGAGTGATTACCTTTTGAAGAACATGTTTGTATCCACGAGCGGCAACTACTTGCAGCCGGCTTTTATGTGTACAAAAGAGGCGATGGGTGTAGACAAAATCCTCCTCGCAACGGACTATCCTTTTGAGGATCCTAAGGAATGCGTGCAGTTTCTCGAGGGTTTATCTTTATCAGAGGAGGAGAGGACCAAGATATACAATGGCAACGCCAGCCAGATTCGCATCAAGGTCTAAAGTTATTTTACCTATGATTTTTTTCCCCGGATGGGACGCCGTGCGTATTTGATACACCCCGGGGGAGAAACCATATAGAAGCAAGGACGTGTTGTTATGAAGTTTCTTATTAACCAAACACATGGAAGGAGGAATTGGCAATGAAAAGAACTTTTATAAGTGGTGTACTCGTATTATTTGTTTTCACTATCGGGATTACAGTGGCGCTCTCTGGTTCTGCGTTTGCATACAGCAAAGAAAAGCCCATGGTATTCAAATGTGCAATTGATAACCCCCCATTTGATGTGAAGGCACGGACGATCAAACGCCTGGGCGATATGATTACGGAGAGGACGAATGGGAGGATAGTCTTTAAGTATTTCTATGGGGCCTCCTTGATTAAGAAGCCCGCATTCGTAGATGGCGTCTCAAAAGGCATTGCGGACATCTCGACCGGACCCATCTCCTTTGTGACAGGGAAAATACCCGCTTTGAGCCCCTTTGAGATCTACGGCGCGTACGACCTTTCCAGGAAACTGGAAATGGCCAAGGAGGTCCAGCCGCTGCTTATAGAGGTCTTCAAAGAAAAAGGAGTATACCCCCTGATGCAGCAATTCACCGGCCATTGCATTTTCACGCACAAGGAGAAATTCCTTAACAAGCCTTCCGACTGGAATGGGGCAAAGATGAGACTGGCCGGTCGCTGGCAGTCCACGCTGGGAAAGATGTGGGGGGCGAGCCCTGTCTTCCTGCCCCCTCCAGAGCTCTATCTCGCCTGCCAAAGGGGCGTCATAGACGGGTTCATGTTGATATACGACATCACATACGGGCTGAAGCTCTACGAAGTCACCCCCTATATCACCGACACAACCTTTTCCAACAACATTGAGATTATCACCATGAACCTGAAGAAGTGGAATTCATTGACCAAAGAGGATCAAAAAGTTTTCTTGGATGCAGTGGCGGAGGTTGAACCCTGGAATATGACCGAGACCATAAATGTGGTTGAAAAGATGAAAAAGGACATGATCGCCAAGGGTGGGAAAATCCACATCCTGAACAACGAGGAAAAGAAACGCTATCTGAAAGATTCATATTCCCTCTGGCCTGAGGTTGAAAAGGTGTCCGGAAAGATGGGCAAGCAATTTATGGATATACTGGAGAAATACAGATAATAATTTTCTTGAAAGCGTGAGAATTGAGGGGGAAGCTTTCCCCCTCAAAAGCGCCTCAATCAAAAGTGGGAAAAATGGGGAAAATGGGCATATCCAAACCCTATGAAATGGTCAGGAAATTAAATTCCCTATGCGCAACCCTATCGGGGCTTGTTCTGCTTTTCGTTACCTTTAGTATTTTTGTCGATGTATTCCTGAGATACTTTTTTAACAGGCCCAGTATCTGGATCACGGAAGTCTCATCATACCTTTTTCTTTATATCATTTTCTTAGGAACTGCCTACGCCCTTCAACAGGGGCTGCATATCAGGGTCACTTTTCTGCTGGATCGATTTAGCCCAAGAATTATGCGCATTCTTGAGCTCATCACTTCCCTTTTCTCCATAGTATTCTGTTTTGTACTCCTTTGGCAGACATGGGTTATGACCTGGACGGCCTTCAAGGAAGATTGGACTTCCCCAACCATGCTATCTGCGCCCTACGCCTACATACATATCGCCATGGTACTCGGTTCGGCTCTCTTATGCCTGACTTTTGTGCTCAGAACCATTTTGATTTTTAAAGGAGCGGAGCCTGAATCGTTAAAATGAATGATTGGAATGAACCATGAGTATCGGTTTAATCTCTGTCATCTTGATTGTCCTTTTGGTCCTCCTGCTCGGACTGGGAACCCCCATAGCATTCTGTCTGGGGTTCCTGGGAATCGCCGGTATCGCCGCGCTTCTTGACCTTGGTGTACTCTATCAAATTGCGGAGGTGGGCGCTGATACGGGGACAAGTCTGTTTCTGCTGACCTTGCCACTCTTTATTTTGATGGCCGAGGTGGTCTCGTTTTCAGGCCTGGGCGATGACATTTACACCGCCGCACATGACTGGCTGAGCTGGCTCCCCGGCGGTCTGGCCATCAGCAGCATTGCCACATGTACGGGGTTCGCGGCCATAAGCGGTTCAAGCCCTGCAACCGCTGCTACCGTGGGACTCGTATCCATCCCGGAGATGGTAAAACGGGGTTATAATCGTTACCTGGCCGTCGGCTCCATTGCAGCCGGCGGTACGCTCGGTATCCTGATCCCTCCGAGCATTACCATGATTATTTACGGTATTATCACGGAGGTCTCCATTGGAAAGCTCTTTGTGGCAGGGATTATTCCAGGAATAATTCTGTCACTCATCCTAAGCTCCGCCGTTGGTATTGCCGTAAAGATCAGGCCTGATCTTGCCCCAAGAACCGAGGCCGCAAGCTGGAGTAAAAGGTTCTCATCCCTGAAGCGGGTCTGGGCATTTGTGGTGCTGGCCATCAGTATTGTGGGTAGCATCTATGCGGGTATTGCCACGCCCACAGAATCCGCAGCCATTGGGGCAACCCTTGCGATTGCCATTGCACTCGTTTACAGGAGACTCACTGTTAAGGCCCTGCATGGAGCCCTTCTGAGGACCGTGGGGGTGACCGCCATGATAATGTTCCTGGTCATAGGCGGGAATGTAATGGCTTTCTTGCTCTCTACCCTGACAATACCGCAATACGTGACAGAAATGGTCACCAGCCTTGACCTATCCAGATGGGCCATCATGATCGTTATTAATTTTATCCTTCTACTGATGGGGTGTCTACTGGATCCCATGGCCATCATGGTCATCTCTCTACCCATCATCTTCCCCATTGTGACGCAGCTCGGTTTTGATCCCGTCTGGTTCGGGATAATTGTGACGATCAATGTGGAGATGGGCATGATCACTCCACCCGTTGGCCTGAATCTTTTCATCTTGAAGGGCTCTGTTCCGGGCATTACCATGAAGGATATTGTTGGCGGTTCTCTTCCCTTCCTTATCCTTCTCATGCTGGGGTTGATATTAATCATGATTTTCCCTTCCCTGGCCACATGGCTGCCAGGGCGAATGGGATTTTGAACTTTTCCCGTAAAAGGACGTCCTCTTCGTGCTTCTCATTTTCCTAAAGGCTGGTAGCCAGAGGCGGGATGTAAATATGTGTCATTTGAAATGGACAAAAGTTGAAGAACGGGGGACGGCGTAGGATGGATTTTGGTTCCTTTGTTGAAGGCCCTCTATTTTGGATCGTCTTCCTCATATTCATTACGGGGATTATCGTCCGAATGGCCTTCTTCATCTATACAACAGCCAGAAACAGTATAGAGACGAGCAAGAGGAGGGAGCATATTATGGTATCCATGGGTCGATCCTTGTTCCCCTTTCACAAGGCTGTCTCAAAAAGACCTGTTTACGCAACACTCCGGTATATCTTCCATGCCTGCCTGATCATTGTCCCGCTCTGGTTCAGCGGTCATATCCTGTTGTGGGAAGAGTCCCGATTTGGGTGGAGTTGGTCGGCCCTCCCTGACGCCTGGGCAGACGGGATGACAGTGCTCTTATTGGCCTTTGCCGTGTTCTTCTTAATCCGGCGCTCCTTTCTCAAAGAGATTCGGGAAACATCAGCCAAGTCAGAATGGTTCATCATTCCTCTCGTGGTCCTTCCCTTCGTCTCGGGATTCGTGCTTACCCATATGAATTTTGAGGCAGACACGTTCCCAGCAAATAATCTGGGGACCATCCATGTGCTCACGGCCCAAGCCATGCTTCTGATGATCGTTTTTCTCTTTTGCAGAACAAGAATCAAGGAGCAGAAATGCGTAGGATGTTCCGCTTGTGAAATAAATTGTCCAACGGGAGCCCTGGATGCTGAGGAAAAAGGGGACCAAAGGATCTTCACGTATGTCCCCTATCAATGTATTAGTTGCGGCGAATGCATCAGGACCTGCCCTGAGGATGCGGTTGAGTTGCGACATAGAATAGATCCAAAAGGCTTTTTCCAGCCCTTTTCAAGACGAATTGTGCGATCCGTGGATCTCAAGAAGTGCGACAAATGCGGGACCCCCTATGCGCCCACGCCGCAAGTAGAGAAGATCGGTGATTTAATCCATGATGATCATGTGAATCTCTGCCAGAGATGCAAAGAAGAGGCGTATGCGCTCGCCTTTCACGAACAGACCGCCAAAGAGAAAGAAATGGATGTCAATACTCCCTAATGTTACGTAGCAGAGCCGTCATTGCGAGGAGTCCGTGAAAGGGTTCGGGGGCGACGCGGCAATCTCAGCTAAAAGCTTCTAAAGCTATTCTCTTATGAAATACGAGATTGCTTCGCTGGGCTCGCAATGACGTTTGCTTCGTAAAGGTTGAATATGGCAAAAAGAAATGAGAAGGAATAGCTGATGGATAAAGGCCAAGACAGTTATTCGGCCATGTTAGAGAAATTCCAGTCGATAGGAAAAGTCTTTGATTCCGGTCCCTATAAATGGAAAGCGGTGGATCCTAGCCAAAAGGGAGAAAAAAAGGTCCTATTTGGGATCTGCGGCGGATGCATGCAAAGGGATTGTTCCACGCTGGTACACCTTGAGGACGGGGTGGTTGTGAGGATCGAAGGAAACCCCGATGCGCCGCCAAACTACGGGACCCTCTGCCCCAAGGGCAATTCCGAAATCATGGGGCTCTACAATCCTTATCGTGTGAAGACGCCTTTGGTTCGGACGAATCCCGAGAAAGGCCTCCAGGTGGATCCCATGTGGAAGGAAGTGACCTGGGATGAGGCCCTTGATCTGGTGGCCGAACGCCTCAGGCAGGTGAGAGAAAAGGATCCTCGAGGGTTTGTGATGTGCGAAGGGTGGGGTAATCGGGATACCATCCTGCGGCCCCATTTTGTGAAGGCCTTTGGTTCCCCCAATGAGATCGGGTCTCACGGTCCCCTTTGCACGGTTCACTATGCCTCTTGTCTGGTGCAGGCCGCCTTTCCGGTAGGGATCGTAGACCTGGAACATTGCCAGTATCACATCACTCTGGGTCGTTCCATAGGCCCTAATTTTTCCACCAACACGACAATCCGGAAACTGGCCAAGGCGCTGGACCGAGGTATGAAGCTGGTCGTTGTGGATCCTCGCTGTTCCCCAGAGGCTTCCAAGGGAGAATGGGTCCCCATACGTCCGGGCACGGACCTGGCCTTTCTGCTCAGCATGGCCCATGTCATGCTTCATGAAATCAAGATCTGGGACACGTGGTTCCTGAAGAACCGGACAAACTCACCCTATCTGATCGGTCCGAATGGAACCTATGTCAAGGACACAGAAACAGGAAAGCCTACGATCTGGGACGCTGTTGAGAACGTGGCCAAACCCTTTGATGCCCAGTTTGGCGATATGGCGCTGACCGGGAACTATGAAGTGAACGGTGTCGAATGCAAAACCGCCTTTGATGTTGTTTGCGAGGAGTTCGAAAAATATACGCCCGAGTGGGCCGAAGAGATCTGTACAGTCCCGCCTGAAACCACACGTCGGATTGCCAAAGAATTTGTGGAGTATGCCCAAATCGGCAGCACCATGGAAATAGATGGGTTCACCTTTCCTTTCCGGCCAGTCTCTCTGAATACGGAACGCAATGTGACCAACCATCGAGGTGGCACCTATGCGGATCTGACGGGCAAAATTATTAACATGTTGGTAGGGAACATAGAAGTTCCAGGAGGAAATATGACAAACGGTCCCAGGGGCCCCTACCTGGCACCAGGCGAGGATGGCGTCGTCAAGCCTGGATACGAAGCAGTGGGTGTGCCTTTCAAATTCCCTCCTGACCATATCGATTCTGCAGAATTCTATCCCAACAGGCATACGACACCTCATCTCGTGGCTATGGCCATTCTGAATCCAGGGAAGTATTATCATGATTACGAGGTGAAAGTCTGGATGACGAGTGGATCCAATCCTGTCAGGAAGACGGCTCAGCCTGATGTGTGGGTCCAGGCTTTCAAGAAAATCCCTTTCCATTTCTCCATAGCTTATAATTTCGATGAACCGACCATTCTGGCAGATGTGGTGCTGCCCGAGCACAGTTTTTTGGAGAGGTTTCGGGTAGAGGTGTTCACCAGGCAACACCAGGCCATCGATGATGAAGTCAACGGGCTACATATGATTCAATTGCGCCAACCCGTTCCGGCCATTTTTAATACCAGGCATACGGATGACATCCTCATGGATCTGGCTGAGAGATCAGGGTTTCTGCGCGGCGAGGGGGGAATCTATGATTCTCTGAACCAGAGTCTTGACTTCCTTTCAAAGGAGGACGGTTTTAATTTAAGAGGTGAATATCAACTGGATATTAATAAAAGGTATACCCTCGAAGAGATTTTTGACAGGCAGATCAGGGACTGGCGCCACAACCAGAAGGGTTGGGGCCTAGCGGAACTCATGAGAGCTGGCCGTCTGGAGCGTTGGGTATCGCGCAAAGAATTCTATAATTACTATTGGGTTCCTGAAGATAAAACGAGACACCCCTTTTATTTTGAACATCTGAAGGCCACTGGTGATAGATTGCGGCGAAACCTGGAAAAACATGGGCTCTCCATTCCTGGAATTGATGATATGGATCATGTTTTAGACCTGTACGGCCCCGTTCCCCATTGGGTGGAGAACTCCGAATTCAGGGCCCCTGAAGAATATGACCTGTGGGCCACCAACTGGAGAACCCTGTATTATTCAAATGATGCCTCCAACATCGCAGGGAACCCGTGGTTGGCGGAACTCTATGAGAGGGACCGCACGGATGGCACGATCTGTTTGAATGTGGCGACCGGAAACAAGAAGGGATTCAGCGAAGGGGATACAGTCATCGTTGAGTCCCGTTACGGGAAGGTGGAAGGGGTCGTCCACCTTTCAGAACTGTTTCACCCCGATACGGTTGGCATATCGGGTTGCTATGGCCTTGGTACGATGCTGTCTAATCCATTAAGTCGACAGGGGCCTCATTTTAATTCACTACTCCCTTTGGACGACAAAAGCATAGATGGCGTCAGTGCAGGCATGGAGGTCGCTCCCCGGGTTAAGGTGTACAAGAAGGAAAATGCGGGATGAGATATGGATTGGTCATAGATCTTTTGAGGTGCATGGGATGCGGTGCCTGCGGTATCGCCTGCCGGGCCGAACGGGGAACCCCAGCGGGCGTCTCCTATAACAGGGTTAAGATCTCGGAGGTGGGCAGATACCCACATGCCAAAATGAAGTTTTTGCCCATGTCCTGCATGCATTGCAGGAAACCCCACTGTATGGAGGCCTGTCCCGCCGAGGCCACCTATCAAAGAGATGATGGGCTTGTGCTCATAGATAAAAACAAGTGCGTGGGATGCGGTGCCTGTGTCGTGGCCTGTCCCTACGGAAGCAGACAGTTGCTCAAGGAGATAGAGAACTACTACGCGGAGAACTATCCCACGCCCTATGAGACCGTGAGACGCAAAAATTTCAAAAAAGGAACCGCCGTGAAGTGCGACTTCTGTTTTGAGAGGTTAGAAAAGGGTCGATCGCCGGCCTGCGTAGAAACATGCCCAGGCCTGGCAAGGATTTTTGGGGATCTGGATGATCCCAATAGCGATGCCTCAAAGCTGGTCAAAAAACACAAAGCGGTTTCTCTAAAGGAAGACGAAGGGACAGAACCTTCAGTCTGTTATATCAGACCTTAAGGCAAAAGACTCATGGCTTTGGCCACGTAAAGCCGCCTATGGACCACCAAAAATAGCAAGAATATCACGTCCAGAGCCATAAAACTTAAAGCATAGTTATTTTCAAGGAGCCTGGCAATGATCATTGATTTTTCAAGCCATATGATTACCCGTGAAGTGGAAGAAAAGCTCTCTTCCAAAGAGAGCTTTCAGCGCCTGCAAAAGAACTTTGCCTCTGAAACCTCTGATCCAGAAGAACGGATCAAAGTGATGGAAAAGCATGGGATCGACATGCAGGTTTTAACACAACCAACGCCGATAGTAGTGGGATTGAGAACAGAAGAAACCGAAGAAGTCTGTCGAATCACAAATGACGCCATAGGTAAGGTCTGCCGATCATATCCTGATAAATTTGTTCCCTTTGCAATTGTTTCCCTCCTTGATGTGAAGCAGGCCATTTACGAACTTGATCGGGCTGTTAATGAATGGGGCTGCCGGGGTGTGGTCATAGGGACAAATCAGAACAATAAGGGCGTTGATGCTCCTGAAAATGGACGTTTTTATGAAAAGGTCTGTGAATATGATATCCCAGTATTTCTGCATCCCATGAACTGGAGTTCCTATGATCTTGTGAATGAAGATCCAGCTGTGATGCGCCTCTTTGGTTGGCCCTTTGACACAACCATCGCATTGCTAAGGTTGATTGTGAGTGGCACCATGGAGAGACACCCAACATTGAAAGTGGTCACGCATCACCTGGGTGGTGGGATGTTCCCATTCTTCAGCAATCGTTTCAACATTAAATTTGAAAATCTCAAAAAAGAGATGAAAAGACCTCTTTCAGAATCCCTTGAAAGGGTTTATGGAGATACGGCCGTTGATGGTACTGCAGCGGCACTGCCCTGCGGGCATGCCTTTTTCGGTACGGAAAGGATGCTATTTGGAACGGATTATCCCTTTTCGCCGGAAAAGGGGGAGGTCTATTTGCGAGAAAACCTTGCCATCATAAAGAGCTGGGATCTGCCGGAAGAGGATAAAGCCAAAATACTGGGCGAGAATGCGAAAAGGTTGCTGAAACTTTGATACGGCCATTGGACCGATGAAGGCATCAAGGGGTAAAAGGTGTGCAAAACATACCGCACAAAGGGGCTGAGAAGGAAAGGGCCAGCCGTGCTGAGATGGCAGGCGCCAGGGCAAAGATCTACGATCTGCTCCTTGGGATATTCAGTTACCTCCCTGATCAACAACTCCTCAGCAAGATAAGGGGTGATGACCTTAAGAATGCCCTGAACGCGTTATCCCAGCTTAACAGCGCAAGATGTGGGTCTGGCCTGGATCTCATTGATTCTTATCAGTCTTCAATAAAATTCAGACCGGATGATGAGGTCCTGATCGAGTTATCCGTAGACCGGACGAAAATTCTTAGAGGCACGGGCCATCCAGATCTGAAGCCCCCTTATGAGGGTCTATACAAAGCGGGCAGGGATGTTGGGCAATCCCTTTTAGAGGTAAAGCGTTTTTACAGGGAGTCAGGCATGCTGCCTGACGAAACGGTCCACGAGCCTCCAGACTATATCTGCGTTGAACTGGACTTCATGAAACAAACCTGCCTTAAGGAACAGGATTTGTGGAATTCTGAGGGAGACGTGTTAAAGGTGATTGCCATTGAAGAGGCTTTTCTCACTGAACATTTGGGAAGTTGGGTAGGCGAGTTCTGTCAGCAAGTGGAAAGGCATGCCCTGACAGATTTCTATCGGGGCTTTGCCGTGATTATGGAGGCGGTTGTTCTCACAGACATGCAATATATGAGGCGATTATTTCAGACATTAAAAGGGGTCTCTTGAAGACCTGGTCTCAAAACTAAAAGGAGGAATAAGCATGCCACCTGTCATTGACCCGGATAAATGTGAGCTTTGCGGTACCTGCGACAAACACTGTCCACTGGATGTCATTTACATGCAGGAGGATGGCGTGGATGTTCGGTACCCGAAGGAATGCTGGCACTGCGGAGCTTGCCGACAGGATTGTCCCACAGGGGCATTATCTATCGAGTTTCCGCTGATCATGCTTGAAATTTAGGATCATTTTTCTCAAATCATGCCATGGCGCAGCCGGGTGGCACGGAGCATGGCCCCGCCTTTAGGGCGGGGAGGTTCACCGGTTGGCATTCCCTGGCTGATCAAGGAAAAACGGAGCAGAAAGGAGACAAGAATGGGAAAAATTCACAGGCTTGAAACAGATGTGGCGGTTGTGGGCGGCGGAACGGCCGGTCTCAACACGGCCATGGCTGCAGCCGAACGGGGGCTCAAGGTCCTTGTGGCCGAAAAGGCCAACATTGAAAGGAGCGGGGCCATTGCAGGTGGCATCGATCACTTTCAAACCTATCTTGAGACGGGCGAACCCTGGGACAGCAGAGAGGCTTACTTGGGTTGGGTCAAGCGGATCTCTAAAGGGGCATCCAACCTGAAGGTTCAGGAGGCCGTTTATTGTGATGAATATAAAGCGGCCATTGAACGGGTGGAAAGGATAGGCATTGCACTGAGAGATCCGGCCACCGGGAAGTTTCATCGGACCCAGGCCTTGGGGCAACCCGGTCCTTATGCTATCAACTTCAACGGTAAGAAACTCAAACCAAAGATGGCCAAGGAGGTCAAAAGGTTGGGTTGTCAGGTCCTGGGCAGGCTCCAGGTCACCAAATTGTTCTTACACGATGGCCAAATAGCCGGATTTTCAGGCTTTGACATCAGGACCGGTGATTTTTACCAGATACGTGCCAAGGCCGTTGTCATTGCCACCGGCAACACCAACCGCATGTTCAAAGCCCAGACGGGCAATCCTTTCAACCTCTGGTACTGCCCGGCCTGCACCGGAGACTTACACCGCGCAGCCTTTGATGCCGGGGTAGAATTGGCCAACATGGAGTATATTCGCATGACCATTGTGCCCAAAGGATTTAGCGCCCCTGGTTTTAACGCCTTCTTGGGAATGGGTTCCCACCTGATCAATTCCCTTGAAGAGCGTTACCTGGAGCGTTATCACCCCGAAGGGGAAAGGGCACCTCGTAACTTTGTGGTCTGGGCCACCTATAAAGAGATCAAAGAGGGGCGGGGGCCCATCTATATGGACTGCCGTCATTTGACGCAAAAGGATCGGGAACACCTCTTTGCCATATTGGGTTACGACAAGGATACCCTTCCCGATTTTTTCATCAAGAAGGGATACAACCTGGAAGGGACCATGATCGAGATGACGGTATCCGAACCTATGCAGGCGCGCCCATCGGAAGTGTGCGGCAGCGGTATCAAGATCAATGAAAAGTGCGCCTCAAACGTGCCGGGACTTTACGCTGCGGGCGACTGTTCCGATCAGATGGGGTGCCTCCATATGTGTGTGGCCGGAGGGTATGCTGCCGGTAAACAGGCTGCCGACTACGCCACGAAGACGAAGACTTTCAGGCCTGTTGATCCCAAAGAGACGGCCGCTGAGCAGGAGAGGGTCTTCAGACCCTTGGGAAAGAAGGGCGGCGTCCCTTACTGGGAGTTCGAAGACATCGTCCGGATAATCACCACGGACCATTTCGGCCCTGTGAAGACGGAGAATAGCCTGAAAAGCGCCCTGGTCAAGTTAAACAACTTGGATGGGGCTCATCAGGAGTTGAAGGCATCTAACCTCCACGAGTTGATGCGGGTTCATGAAGCCATGAACATCCAGCAGGTGGCCAAGATCACGGCCACTGCCGCCATGGCGCGAAAGGAGACACGATTTCCCCCCTATCATTACAGGGCGGATTTTACGGAGACCGACGACGAGAAATATTGTGGGCTCATGGTGGTCAAGAAGGGCCCGGACGGAAAGCCGGGCACACGGTTCGAGCCGCTCACGTATGATGTATGATGAGGTGGAAAGACACTAAAGAGCTATGCAGGAAAAATGGCGTGGATCGATCTTTCGGAAAAATCCATCAGCGTCGAGGCGTTAAATGAGGAGATGGCGAGAGAACGGCCAGGCCAGCATGGAATGGCGGGAAAAGAATTGAGTAAAGGGAGCGGTAATGGGGAAAATCTGGACCATGCCACAGCCAGAGAGGTTTTATGGAGAAGAGAATCATATCTACCGGTAAAGACCACACGTCCATGTTACCCATTTTCAGGGAGCTCATTTTAGAAAGTGGCATGAAAGAGAATGACAACCTGATCTTTGCCGGGTGTTCAGGGCCTTGTTATTCCATGGCGACATTTTTCGGGTTCGGATTAAGGGACCTGAATGTCAATCTATACTTTGCGGTTGATTCAGATATCCACCAGTTGTGGAGACTCGATGAGGTTGAAAATTTGGGCATCGTTGCCGCTCGCATAGAACGGCCGGTGAAAGCCAAGGTGATTGTTTTGATGTCCGCGCTCTGCGCCATGCCTATGAAGCCGACCTTGGAGCTTATCAATGATGCCCTGGTCAGTGATGGGGTCATCATCGGAGAAACCGTAGAACCTGGACTTTTTGAAAAGCAAGGATGGGATAGAAAAATTTCTTTTAATTTCTTGTTTGAGTTTTCTATGGTGAATCCCACGTCTTTTGAGGTGAATTAATGTGCAGTAGCCGAGATTTGACCCTACAGATATTCAAAGCAAATTCTGATTTACCCAGACACTTTCCATTTATTTGGGTAACCTTAAAAAGACCAATTATCAAGCTTTCATCATGTAACCGAAAAAAATGAGGGGCATCTTCACGCAGGGTTATGGCAAGTAATGGAAAGATTCCCAACCCTCTAGAAAAGGCAGTATTGATTCGGTAATCTTTATGTTGGTTTTGATAGATTACAGAAGGAATTAGTAACCTACAAAGGCAACAAGAAACTAGCCCTGAAATCTGTGGCGGACAATGATTTAGTTGAAGCCAAAGAGCAGAAAGGAGAAGACCATGGAAAGTCAAGTTCAACTGAATGAAGAACGCACTCAGCTAGTCGGGAAGTTAATAGATCAGCTGCCGGATTTCATGGCCGCTGAGTTCGGGGTGATTGGCGCGGCTTATGAGGACGGGGCCTTGAGCGGCAAAGTCAAACGCTTGATGTCTATGGCCTTAGCACTCGGAGCCGGATGCACAAACTGCATCCTGGCCCAGACGGACAATGCGTTGAAGGCCGGAGCCACCAATGAAGAGATTTTTGAGGCCATTCAGGTGGTGATTTCCATGAGGGGAACCACAGGAATCGCCGAGTCGTTGAGAGTGATCAAGTTCCTGGATGAGTTGGGAAAACTGTAGAATGAAACGAGGTGGGTGGTCCTGACCCCCGCCCACCATTAAGTTTGTGGTTGCTTATTTTAGACCTGAGGTAATGAATTCTGCTGTCACCCGCTCGTCACAGCGGGCCGAAATTCTTTAGTATTCCAGATGTAGTTGATAGCGGAGTCGTTTTTCTGGCAGGTAGCATGTATGGCAAGTATCCTTCAAAATCTTGACCCGCCAAAAAGTAAAGACTAATTTGGGTAGTCTATACTTTGCTAATTTTGAAAGTTACTGAACGAAATCGTAATCACATTTGTAGTGTTTTTGAGACCAATTCTCCTTGACTTCAAAGCCGTTTTGGTGTTCATCTAACTAAGATTTCCTTCCATCCATTAACCTCTAAGTGGGGATAGAGGTTGCATCATGGAGAAACCACTTGAAATGTGCAAGCCTTGCTCCTGATGGAGCGGCTTCCGTTCCATCGGGAGATCCTATATCCCATGCTGAAAAGCCAAACCCATCGTAAGGTGAGAACGGAAAGGCACGGGTGTTCGTAGTTCTTGTTAACCTAATCTTCTCCTTCGTTAAAAAACAGCCAGCAATTGCAAGAAAGGATAGGTGCCATGGAGTCGCAGGCAAAAGTAATTCTGATAACCGGCGCATCATCAGGATTTGGAAACCTTTTAGCCAACGTTCTGGCCCAGAAAGGCCATAGTGTCTTTGGCACGAGCCGAAACCCATCTGCAACAACCTCTCTGCCCAATGTAACTATGTTGCCTTTGGATGTATGCGATGACTATTCCGTAAGCGCCTGCGCCCAGAAAGTCCTATCAGAAGCCAACAACCGACTGGATGTATTGGTTAACAACGCAGGCTACCTCCTCGAAGGGCCGCTAGAAGAACTTACGCTTCAACAGTTGAAGGAGCAGTTCGAGACAAATTTCTTCGGCGCTGTCCGCATGATTAATGCTTTCTTGCCGGCCATGCGCAAGCAGCGCAGTGGACATATTATCAATATCAGCTCAATGGCTGGCCTCATGGCATTGCCTTTCAAAGGGGCCTATTCTGCAAGCAAGTTCGCATTAGAAGGTTACTCCGAGTCTTTGCGACAAGAGCTAAAGCCCCTTGGTATCCATGTCTCCATCATCGAGCCTTCATATTACAAAACAAACATGCCTAGCAGCAAACAACAGTCATCAGGTCATGTTACCGATTACAATCCCCATCGGAGGCGCATGTTTGCCAGGGTACAAAGGGAATGGGAAAGTGCTCCTGGGCCGGAAGCTGTTGTGGAGACCATTGCAGAGGCAGTGGAAAGTAAATCCCCTAAGCTCAGGTACCCGGTCGGCAAATTCAAAGTGAATTACCTCTTTCGCCGCTTGGTACCTGAGTCAGTATATGAATCCGGCTTGCGTCGGTACTGGAAACTTGATGAGGTGGCCAAAGGCGACGAATAAGGAAACAATAAAATCGGCGAAAGTGGACATCCGAAAAAGAGTCCGCCGGCGGTCTGCAGGGTAACCATTAATTTGGGTAGTCTTCAGTTCGGCTTTTTGATAGATTACGAAAAGAAATCAACAGGCCAGGTCCAGACGGAAAATCCCTTGCAGTTTATCTCTACCTGCTCATAATAATGGCAATGGAAATACGCGGCAAAACCGTAGAATGAGGTTTAAATGAGGAGTTCTATACGACGAAATAGCAGGATATCCCATTTATCCTGCAAACATGTAGGATTGTATTCCCACATGTCGACAGTCTACTATTAGTTCGACTAACAAAGATAATTGGAGAGTAACAATGACAAAAAATATTCATTTTAAATATTTATTTATCGTATTATGCATCTTGTTTTTCCCGCTTTCATCATATGCTGCTGAGAAAAATATTGGGTTATCGAAAGGCCAGATTCTTTATGTACCCGCCTATTCGCACATTTACAGTGGTGATAGAGAAAGACCTTTCCTATTGACGGTGACATTGAGCATCAGAAACGTTGATACCAAGCATCAAATCAAGATCTCCTTGGCCGATTATTACGAAACACAAGGCAAACTATTAAAAAAACTAATAGATAAACCAAAAACATTAAAACCATTAGAGTCTTTACGTTATGTGATACCAGAGAGAGACAAAAGTGGGGGATCTGGCGCCAATTTCATAGTTGAATGGCAATCCGATAAATTTGTTAACCCACCCATTGTTGAATCAATAATGATTAGTACGAAATCGAAACAAGGGATTTCTTTTACCTCTCGTGGTAAAGAAATTTATCCTTCTGAATAAAAATGAAATGAGTGTCGAACAAGGCTTTTGCAGCGGAGCGATAAAAATTACGCCTCCTGAAACGCAACGTTACGATTTCTTCTGCTAACCTATCTTTTTTGGCGTTACTCAAAATTAAAGATTTCGATAAGTAGTCTTCTGTCCGATCAGGTCTTGGCAACTACAATTAATGAGCTCAAGGCCAGTGCTGTACCCGAGTAAGAAAAAACCTCTCGAATCCTCCTGCCCTGCTAAACTACCGGTAATGCGGAACTATTTAACTGGAATGAGATCGTGTGGGTCCCGTCTATTCAAATTTCCCCGCACACTTTGCATAGAGTTCGGGGAGGAATTTGGGCAGGGTCTCCATTTCTTTATTTGAATGCTCAATGATACCGTCGACGATTTCCCGCGGAGTGCCCATGGGCAAGTGGAATACATTTCTCATAATGATCCCATCATCGACCTCATCAAACTCATGGAGAATCCAGCCCATGATACGGTCATCACGGGTTAAAGAGCTTTCCACGATGGCATGCTCGTATTTTCGAGAGCCGGGATAGTCTTCGGGCCTTTCATATCGCAGACGGAGGAACACGGCAATTCCGCCAACATATTCAGTCACACTGTGTATGGCACCTACACGACCGTGTTCCGCCGTATCTATTTCCCATACAAAGTTGAGATGATCAGGGCTCCACAAACGGTATCTTTCAATGGGACCCATATTGTCCCACCACCAGAATGCCATATCCGGTGTGATCTGGGGAAGGTTTGACTCATATTCAATCATTGCTTCCAATTGATAATTGACCTTACGAGCATCCTCACACATCTTTTCATACGCGGCCTGGGCCTTCAATTCTGCCTCTGTTTGCATTTTACCTTCTCCCTTTTCTAGGCAAGCATTAATTAATAATGTGAATTGATGAGAATTCCTTCTCCAAAAATAAAGTATGGGCAGGTATGACCCTGTATGTCAATGAAGTATGAAGCGCAAGACTCAGCCCCAATTACTTTCTCCAGGCTTGGATAGAAACGCTTTTTTATGGCTTACAACAAGGACCACAAACCCACACCCAGGATAATCATGATGACCAGTGTAAGCCCCAAGACGTATTGACCGGCCCGGGGTTCCTTTTCTCCCATAAGCGTGAAACTGGCCGCAATCCCCAGGCTTAGAAGGCCATACCACAGGGCTGCCAGCAACCACTTCCACCAGGTCATCTGCAGGCCCAGATCCCTGGCCCACGCCGGCGCACTGGCAAGCATCAAGGCATAGATCAATCCCATCAGGATCCAAAACAGGGGTCGCGCAATCGTTGAATACAACAGCATTATTCGCTCCTTTCTACCAGGTCTTGGGGATATCGAACCACTTGTCTGTCCGAAGCCAATCCGGTGGTTCATGATAGGTGGCATTTTTTCCCATAGGGGGTGGCAAAAATTCGTTGGCCTTGGGATACTTGAAAAGAGTTTTCTGTCCCCATAAAAGCAAGCTAGCTGCCAAGCCTGTGGGATCCCGGGGGTCCACATAACGGGAAATCGCGTGCACCCAGTTGTTTTTGCGGCTATAGGGGCAAACCGCAAGACATATCCGACACCCCCTGGCACGGCTCGTGGCCACACTCGCCCATGTGTGAAAACAGAGTTCATCTCTGATCACCCATCGCTTGTATCCGCGCACCAATTCCATTTGGTCTTTATGGCTGATGGCCCCGCTGGGGCATTTATCAGCGCAAATCTTACACTTTTTGCAGAAGTCCATGATACCGAGATCAACGGGTTTATCCACTTCCATGGGGAGATTGGTGGTAACAACCGCCAGACGCGAATTGGCGCCCAACTCCGGTGTAATCAGGAGACCATGCCGGCCCTCTTCCCCGAGACCGGCGTCGATGGCTACGGGCGGCGTGACCATGTCATAGAAGCGTGGCGGCACATGGGATCTGGCCGGGTAACCCAGCTCCTGAATGAACGTCTCCAACTTCCCTGTCATGAATCGTTCTCGAGAATAGGCATCGTAGGAGGTCCCGTAGGTGGGGTTGACATAAAACGAATCCCACTCATGGGGTGTCACCGTCACAATGGCATATTCCCAGTGGGCAGGCACGTCCCAACTGCCAAAGCCCACGCCGCGCAAGAATCCCTGGTAACACCAGTCTGGATTCAGTTTTGTGATCCCTACCAGTGTGGCGCCAAAGGTGTGAGCGATCTTCTTGATAAACTGGGAGGCATGCCTGGGGCTTTTGAAGGGGAGCGGCTTATCCCTTCGAATGCCTCGAAAATCCCATTCCTCTGGTGGCCCCTTTGGTTCAGGTGGGAAAAATCGGTTGGGGTCGAATTCCCCATTATGATCCTGGTAACAAGACGCGTGGGCGTTGGACCAGGCGTCGGCAACGGCAAACTGGACCTTGAAATTCTCCCAGTTGGCCGTTTGCTGTTTCATCAGTTCAAAAGCCTTTAAGGTTAATTTATATCTTTCCGGCTGTTTCACGAAAAATGTCTTGAGTGGCTCAGGAAGCGTTTCCATCCCCATAGAAGGCGCCCACTTGGGCTCACCACCATCAGGGGGATAAAGGAGATTTCGAATCGTCGTAAGGCGGTTAAACCAATTCTCCTCCCATTTCAGGCGAACCGTTTCCTCGGTCACACCGTATGTAGGCTGGTCTTTTAAAAAAGGCTTACGCTTGTAAAACTGTCCTGCCCCAAGGTTGTGTCTTTCCCAACCGGTATAGCTGTCATAACTCTTGCCTGCAAAATATCCGGCGACGGCCATACCCATAATCCCCAGTATGGCCGCCAGTGCGCCGCCTGTCTTGAGAAGGGAGCTCTGGATGCCATCTTCAGCAAAAGCAAAGGTGCTGAGACTCAAAAATAGATAGCCTATTAGCAATAAAATGCCGGCTAAGATCAGAAGTTTCTTTCTCATCTGATTTTCCCTCCATAATAAGATCTGCAATCCGTAAATCCTTCGCCATGTCCACACCGTCAACCTAACATAGCAACGTCCTCTTTTTCAATTCAAGAACGGAAGGTTGTAGATTTGAGAAAATTTGTTAGATTTTGTTCCCTTTTTTTCTTGACATAAATGGGACACTTTTCCAAAAGTGTAGCTGCTGGAAAATAAAGCGAAAAGGGATCGGGTTGATTACACTTAAGATACGGACCATATTAGATCTGAAACAAATTCTCGGCAAAAGAGAGGTGGACATTTCTGTCCCCGAGAAAAGCACGTTAGAGGCGCTTCTTGTCACGATGCTAGAGACCTGGGGAGATGAGCTGGCATCATATCTGTTTGAACCCAACACGACCACCCCCCTGCCGCATATCAGATTAATGGTTAATGGACAGGACATTGCGTTCCTTAATGGGATGGAAACCGTGCTGCAAGATGGAGATGAGATCCTGATACTGCCGCCTGTGGGTGGAGGGTGAGGTTGTTTTAAAGAAAACTAAAATATATGTAATGCGTAGAGGTGATTTTAATGGGGGAAAAGACTTACCGTACCATTTGCCAATTCTGTCACACAAACTGCGGTATTCTCGTTCATCAGGCAGGGGACGGGACGCTTTCTGTAGAAGGGGATCCCAACCATCCCATGAACAGGGGACGCTGTTGCTCAAAGGCGGCCGCTATTCCGGAGATTATCCGTTCTGAGGATCGTCTCAGATACCCTCTGCAGAAGACAGGGACTGGCTTTAAGAAGATCTCTTGGGATGAAGCGCTCAAGCTGGCGGCAGAGAAACTGGGTGAGATCCGAAGTAAGTATGGTCCTCTGAGTCTGACAAGGTGTTCGGGAGCCCCTGTCTCCTATCAGGGTAGAGATGGCTTCCTGCAATTTATGGGGGAGTTCGGTTCTCCAAACATGACAGGCGCCGGGAATCTCTGCATGGTCCCCAGGATGACGGCGTTCAAATCAGTAACGGGGGGTATCAGGGCTGAACCCGATTACGACAATACGAAGCTTGTCATATTCTGGGGGACGAATCCGCTGGCATCCGAACGCTTCGGGGCTTATACCGCGTACAACGGTATGAGGCAAATCTTGTCCCGCCTGAAAGAGCGTGGGACACGAATCATAAGCATTGACCCCTTTCGTACAAAGACGACCCAGCAGGGTGACGATTGGGTTCGGATCAATCCAGGAAGTGATGTGGCCCTGGGCCTTGCAATGATCCACGTGATCATCAATGAGGCGCTTTACGATAAGGCATTCGTTGAAGAATATACCAGCGGTTTTAAAGTCCTTGCAGAGCACGTCCAGGCGTGCAGTCCCGAATGGGCCGAGCCACTCACAGGAGTCTCAGAGAAGAGCATCAGAGATTTGGCGAGGGCCTATGCCACGACAAAGCCGGCTGCCATATACGAAGGCAATGGGCTGGATATGTACACCAACGGCGTGGATTCAGTCAGGACCGTGGCCATTCTGATCAGCCTAACGGGGAATCTGGATGCCCCTGGAGGAAATGTCTTTATGCCGTTTGCTCAACAGTCAGTACTTCCCACCAAGCCTATCCCCAAAGAGAAGAGGATTTGGTATGAGAAGTTTCCCGTGTTCGGGGAGGTCCCTTTTCCTGCTGTGAAAGAGGCCCTTTTAGCAGAGGAAGACAATCGCCCAAGAGCCATGATTGTCCACCATAGCAATCCTGTGCTCGTGCAGGCCAACGAGAAGCGAACAAGACAAGCCTTGGAAAAGCTAGACTTCATTGTTGTCAGCGACATCTTTCCAACAGCCACTTCGGAAATGGCGGATTTGATTTTACCGATCACGTCCGATTTCGAAAGCTATGGTTATAGGGCCTATTCCAGTGTTGAGGGCGGCTTCATGGCCCTGGCTCGCCCCGTTGTCCAGCCCACAGGTTTGGCAAGGCCGGTTTTTGAAGTGGAGTATGAATTGGCAGAAAGGATGGGATTGCACCAGGACTATCCATTTCATGACACCGTGAGCTGGATAGAATACATGATCAAACCCAGCAATATAACCTTTGAGTTGCTTGACATGGAACAGATCGTTTACGCCACACCTCCCATACAATATCGGAAATATATGACCAAGGGCTTCAAGACCCCTTCTGGAAAAGTGGATCTCTTTTCCCCTTCTTTTGAGGCCCATGGGTACGGCCCCATACCCTCCTACACAGATCCCGCGGGTGAACCCTTGAGCGCAAAGGACATATCAGAGAAGGGTTTTTCTCTGCTCGGCACCAGCCGGCGGCCGGCCCAATTCGTCCATACCAAGTTCAAAAATCTTAAGGCCCTAACCAAAGCATATCCTGAGCCTTTCGTCTGGATTCACCCTCAGGACGCCTCTGATAGAGACATCAGGGAGGGTGACGAGGTGGAAGTGCGTTCACCCCAGGGGAAGATAGCGATCAAGGCAAGGCTGACCGAGGATACGAAACCTGGGCTTGTGTGGATAGATTTCGGCTGGGGAAATCCTACGGACGGGAAAGCCAATATTAACGTGCTTGCAAACGATGCATTCTTCGACCCCGTATCC
>Ga0209536_100002266_pt1 | contig 31276 bp, 29 predicted proteins | sample DeeMarSeWOR28_12_FD_187461 | JGI IMG/M metagenome (GOLD analysis project Ga0209536, IMG submission 187461) | Marine sediment microbial communities from White Oak River estuary, North Carolina - WOR-2-8_12 (SPAdes) (version 2) | ecosystem: Environmental > Aquatic > Marine > Intertidal zone >... | reverse complement strand
CACCAGGATTTTTTTCAATTTGTTCAATTCCTATCCTACGTAAGGATAAAGGACTTTCTTCACTTATTCTAAAAGGCGATGCTCTTACCACTATTTCGTCGAGAGCCACAACAGTTTCTTTCAAGGGAATCTCTATAAAAGATTTACTAGCATTGGTAACCATAAATTCTTCAGAAACATACTGTTCAAATCCTACAGAACTTGCTACTATACGAACATAACCCGGTTTGATGCCTGTGAAAATAAAGTGCGAGAATACCAAGTGTGAATCGCATCCAGACCTTGTTCCTATAGAATTGGAGGGCGGCGAAGTGCTTATCACTCCTCCGTATTCGTTTCGAAAGTCTACAAAGGATAAAATTCGCTTTGGCAAGGGCGGGTCTCATGTCGGAGTACGAGATTCTGTTTCTTGATTTTGCGATTGTAAGACATCAAAACCAACTTTTGATTAAATATTTGAAAGGAATTCAAAATGCCTGATAATGAAGTTCAAAAATTAGAAAGCCTTAATGCCATGTTGACTAAGATTGGCACGGTTGAAAAGGTTGAGAAAATTGAAAAAATTGAAGGCATTGGGGGGGTCGAACCTACCACACAAGAAGCCAAGGATCTTCAAGAACAAAAGGAGTTTCAAAAAAGCGTCACAAAAAGCCTTTTTGCTCAAAAAGAGGTGATGTTTAACAACCTTGATGTCTTTCATAAAATGGCTTCTGCCGATAAGCAATCCAGTCTTTTTCTTCAAGAACTTGTAAAGTCTGAAAGAGAAGGGGGGCTTGATAAACTAATTGAAAAAGTTGATGCTGGTGAAGAAATCGAAGCAAAAGAAAGAAAATTGCTTTCTCGGATTCCATTTTTGATTGATGCGTTCCGGGCTTCAAATGAAAAAGTTGCTGTTAATTTAAAAGAGTTAACCGAGGGGACGTTACAAAAATTAACAGACAGGGCTGTTCTCGAAGAGGATAAACAAGCGTACTTCAAAAATCTTGTGGATGTTGTTTCGACGCAAGGCGCCGGTCAAGATGAAACCCTTGATTCGATCAAGACCATGAACCTTCAGGATTTAAAAACACAAAAGGATCAAGTTGAAGCCTTAAATGCCATTCTTACTGAACTTCGGGATAAAACAGAGGAAGTAAAACTTCATACCACATTAAGCAATCTTGACCATTCTGTTGAAGAATTGAATGTGACACAAGGCGAAGTTAAGTCAGCTATCGTGACGGCTGACTTAGGTTTTTCAAAGCCTGCCGCTTCTGGGCTTGTTAGCGGTCTTGGTATGAGTAAAATTGATCGGGTGACGGGGGGTAGAATTTCTGGCGCAATTAGTAGTGCTATAGGCAGTATGATGACAGCTATTGGCTTAGGAAAAGGGGGAAAACTTGCGGGATTAGCTGCAAAAGGGATGAGGTTTGCAAAGGCTGGAGCGTTGCCTGCTGCTGTAGCTTACATGGGTTATCGTGGGATTAAGGGGGCGTACAGCGGCACAAAGATCGGGGAAACGGAACGGATTTTTGGGAAAGACATTGGGAAAGGAGAGTTTGCTACCACAGGACAAACTATTTCTGCGGGTATCGGCGGTGCGCTTTCGTCCTTATCTTTTGGTTTGTTGGATAAAGACAAGATCACTTTAGGTTTGCATAAAAATCTTACAATGACGGGAGCGCTCTTTAAAGAAGCTGGAATGAAGATCGGCGGTTTTTTTACAAAAACAATTCCCGATAACTTGAGTAAGGCGTGGGGGTTCATTAAATCTTTGCCGGGGAAGTTTATCGAATGGGGAAAGGGCGCGGGCAAAGGTTTGTTGAAGGCGATTATGGCTCCCGGAAAATTTGTGTATGATTATGTTAAAGAGAAAATCAAAGGGATTTTTGAGGGGTTTGATAAAGGATTCATTGAGGGGGTTAAGAATATTATCAAGAAAATTTGGGAAAGCTCTGGGCTTGGAATTTTGTATAAGGGGGGAATGAAAGCTATTTTATACCTGAAAGATTTGTTATTCGGCAGGGACGTAACCGGGTCAGCCGGGAGAATCCCTTCCGCAACAGGTAGAGGTGGGGCTGAAGGTGATCCAGAAAAAGCTCGTGCGGCGGCGTTTCGTCTAGCGGAATTAAATAAAAAACGTTTTGATGAAGAACAAGCCATGATTAAAAAATTACATGGTGATCTGAATGAGAAAGAAACGATTACTCGACAACAAGAAATTGAAAAGCGAGCGATGACCACAACCGTTGTGAATCAACCTTCGGCAAGACCGCCACAGATTACAAAAGGGAATACTCCTCCGCCTCTTCATAAGTCAAGTAAAATTGATGATACTGAAATTGCCATTATAGGCTCTGGGATGCTTGAATAAAGGAGAAAAGATGTCTAGTGTTTCTTTATTTCTTGATCAGCTTAAAAAGAATCCACGGGCAAAGGTTATTATTACGCTTGGTGGTTTTAGCACGGTTGTTGGGTATATTGCCCAGAATCTTTCTATTACTGGTAGTGCAAATTGGTCAGCGCCTTCGAATGAATTGATTGACAGTATAAATGCTGTTGCAAATGAAGCGACGACTCTTTTAAATCGTTTTACTGGAGTTGATAAGAAAGGTGGTATCCCTACAATACAAATGGTTGATGCTATTTCAACTGCGCAAGTGTACGGGGGGTCTGACCCGTTTAGTTTTGCCGTGAATCTGGTTTTTGTTAGTGCCCGCGCTACGGATAATGTTACCTATTATGTGAAGACTTTAATCGGAGCAACGCAACCTACTGGTGAATTGACAGGTGGATTGCCTACGAAAATAACCCCCCCTCTTGGCTATGTGCGTGGGAAATCTTTTGCTGCGGTGGCGGGCGTTGTCGGCGTAAGTATCGGGGGTTGGTTTGCGACTGGTCCGCGAATGTTAGTTCGTAGCGCTTCCTTTGAGTTTTCAAAACAGGTCACGCCGTTAGGACGTCCTTTGTTTGCGGCTGGTCAAGTCGAATTTATTTCTTATCGTATGTTGAGTGCGGCAGAGATTAGCGGGATGTTCCGGTAGGGAGGTTCTAAAAAATGTTTTATATCGATGATCAGATAGACACAAAAAACAGATATGCTTTAGGAAAATTTTTAGAGTACTTTTCAAGCCTTGAAGCTGTTGACTCTACGACCTCTTATTTTTTACAACAAATTAAGAAACTTCCGAAGAAGGGCAAGTATACTGTTGCTCTTGAAGAATATCATCCCGAATATATTTCAGAAGACATTTATGATGTCCCGTATCTTTGGTGGGTTCTTTTAATTTATAACGATTTAACTTCTTTTGAAAATGTCACTCTTGGTTCAGTTCTTAGTTACCCTGAACTTGCTGATCTTGAAAGCACCTTTTTTGCTTTGCGTGCGATGGCGTCTCAAGAAGAAACAACGTCTCGTTACGGCAGGGTTAGAATAAAACATGTTTAGTTATGGCTATTGAAGTAAAAGATCATTTTTATTTTTCGTTTTCGGTTGGAGATTTGGAAGATTTTTTAGGAGTTGACACCCTTGACCGTTTTAGAGTTATTGAGCGAGCAGGGAACCGGCTTCCTGAGTTTGATTTTGCTTTTAAAACGAATGATGATTCTGTTCTTGCTAATATTAATGAATCTATTAACATTTCTGTTCGTTATGGGAAAACAAAAGAGGGGCTTTCTGTAAGCACTTTGAACCCGGTTACAATGGAGACAATGAAAGTGGGTTCTAATCTTCGATTAATCGGTATGACTGGCTTTTTGGCATCGTTGGGTTATCAGAACAATGCTGAAAAAGAGACGTATCCTTCAAAGAAGGCGTCAGAAGTGATTTATGAAGTCGTAAATCGTCATTTTAAAACAAACAATATTGAAATTGATGAGTCTGACGATGACTCTATGACTTGGATTCAGCCTAATCATATTGATAAACGCTTTGTTTCGGATGTTTGGCTTCATTCAAACTATGGGAATTCGTTTCCGGTGGTGGGTATTACGATGGATGAAAAGTTTTTATTGAAAGATTTTAGAAAATTAGCTGCGAAACAGCCTTATGATTGGCGTTTGATAACGGGGACAATGACTGATCCTGCGAAAGACATCCCTCTTGATGGCGACATCTTCATTAAAAGTCGGGCAGGAATGATTAATAGTTGGGTTGGCTATGGGCGGAAAAAGCTGGTTTTTAATCTTGAAGACGGAGATTCAGAGTTAATTGACGAGGAAGTCCAGAACATAATTGCTGAAACGGATGGGCTTTCTCGGAGGGCTGATATTGAATCTCGGCTGGCTAAAATGGGAGTATTGAACGATAATTGTCATGAATATTATTGGCGTGCTTACCAGTGGAACATTTCTAATTTAGCAGTTTTTTCGTCTTTGCAGGGTCACGCTGCCTTTTCGGGTTTCTTTGAGCCTGTTCGCGTCCTTAATGTTGTTGAATATAATGAAGATCAAACGGACACTTTGTCTGAATTGCGTGAAGATCATGTTTCAGGTCGGTACATTGTTACTCGTGTCGTGCGAACTCTTGCTGCGGGAAATTTATCAACCGTTCTTCAATTTTGTCGGGAATCTATGAATGATTTAAAAGGGGATGTTCGTTAATGCTTATTAATTTAATTGAACAGATAAAGAAAACAAAAGCGACGAATCTTGCAGTACCGCAAAAAGGGATTGTTGTTGATAACGATGACGATAAGAAATTAGGGCGGGTAAAGTGTTGGATTGAGGAGCTTGTTGAAGAGAATCATCTCTGGTGTTACCCGAATAATCCTGCCGGGCTTGGTGGAAGTCCTGATCTTTCCGGCTTTGGCGTGCCAGAAGAGGGATCGGAGTTGATTATCCGTTTTCCTTATGACGATGTTTATTTTCCTGTATACACCGGGTACTGGCAATCAACGAACACGCATCAGATTTTATTTGATGAAGAATATCCTGACGAATACGGGTTTCTTAACAGTTTTGTTGCGTGGTTTCGAGCAAATAAGGCAACAGGAATGGCGGAATATTTTGCTGAAAATGGGGCATTAGTTCGGGTATCTGAAGACGGTGACTTTCAGATAAGCGTACCGGGAAATCTGGTTTTTGTTACTACTGGCGACATTGTTCAAGTTGCGGGCGGGAAACATATTTCACAGGGGACTCAGGTGCATCACAATACGGCGGTGATCCCGAATGACCCGACTCCTGATCTTGCGACATTACTCGCGACGTATACTGCTTTAGCGTCACAGATAAAAACATTAGGACAAGAAAAGAAACAAGCAAATTTAGAAAAGGCGGGTGAGTAATGGCTGAATTTGAACCTCTACCCCTACAAGCTCCAAGGGCAATTGTTCTTGTGAACGAGTTTTTCGGGCGAGAAGATTTGGAAGTTTTGGGCGGTGGTGACCCGCCAACACAGGCTGATTTCGTAGAGACTTTGCTAGGCGGCGCTGGTTATGAGTTGGAATATGGTCAACACAAAGCCGGAGAAAGCGGAGGTTTTGATGAGATTGGCTGGTATCCAACAAACAAAGATCATTACATTTGGTTTGATTTGGGGCAAATTTCGTCGGCTGGTTTCATTCAATTTGAAATTTTATTAGAAGAATGTCCTCCGCAGGGGACTTGGTCAGGTTATCATAGTCCGGAGTGTGGCAATGTTACAGATTATCTTGACAAATGGCACCCGCTTAGGGTTGTTCAGGATAATTCTGCTGGTTTTACTGTTGTAACCGAAGCTCCGTCTGCTGCTTTAGAACTTACAACTGGTTGTCCAGCAGGCACAGATGTTTTTAAATTTTCCAACTGTGAAGCTCCGGATTGGGATAATTGTGGTTCTGAAAAATTTGATTGTGAAATTGTTAATGACTGGACAACATATCGGCGAATAAAAATCGCATGGGTAGATCAACATTTCGAAATTTGGATGGATGGAGCAAAAAAAGGTGAATGGGAGGGTCCGAGAACGGAGTATCGTTACTTTTGCATTGGAAATTCTGACGATAACGGTGATCCTTATTATGAACTTCCTGTTGTTGTTCCGCATTTTCGGAATGTATCTGCCGCTGGGACTGCCGCTTTTACACAGGGGCTTTGGGGTATCTATGGTCAAGACTGGTTTATCTGGGATGATCCCGATTATGAATATGACGAGGGGGAAAGTGAAGAATATAAGTTTCCGCAAGTTGAAGCAACTGGTTGGGACGAAAGATTTAGAAAGCCACCGATGGTAAAAGCTCTTGAAAGACATAAACAATTTGAGCGGGCTGCCAATATGGAAGGAAAATGGTTTTCTGAATACATACAAATTGTTAATCCTGATTATTATAACGATGTTACACAACCATCGCAATACCGATTGAAAGATGCGCCGTCGTTGATGCCGTAAGGAGAATTTATGCCGGGTGAATGCAGAATGGTTCTTGATGTATGGGTGGGCACTTGTCATGGTGTTCCGATAGTCGGTTATGCTTTAATGGGGGCAGCGACTGTTTATGATAATGATATGCCAGTTATAAGGACAACAGATTTGCTTATGACGTCGTGCCCTATTTGCGGAGCGGGTTATGTGGTCGATGCGAGCCCTGATGTTTTTGCAGAAGATTTGGGCATTACAAGATTGGGGGACTTTGTTGCATATTCGGCGGGCTCTGGGCAGTCAGGAACGGGGTCTCCTGACGTTTTTTCTAATGACTAGGTATGGACATGTTAGAAAGAGGAGAAAAGGGCTTATTTTTGATCCTGTGGCTTATTTTAGAAATTTCTAAATATCTTTGATATAATAGTTACTCGGAGGCTGAAATGGGTTTAAAAGAATTAAAAAACATTTTATCCGATACCGATATGGTTGAGTTTGACGAAGAGTTTCAGTTTGAAATGGCTGATTTGGTTGAGTTTGTTCATAAGATCAATTCAATTTTTGAGCGAGAAGTTCCTGCGCACTTACAGCCTGTTCGTCAATTTCGACGGAGTTCTGGGCGTCACGGCTATCCCGGCGACCCGTTAATTGACCCGGAAGCTAAGTTTAAAAGGGCGTCAATCGCTGCTTTAAAAAAATATCGCCAAGCAAAACCCTTTAAAAAGGCGGGAGAATCTTTTATGGATTGGACTCAGCGTCGGTTTCTTTTGTTGAAAGAGTTAGTTACCACAATAGCAAAAGCTGAAGGCGGGAGAGTTCCTGAATTACGCATGGAAAATGTTATGCCGGGTGCGTCATCTGCAGGCGGGGGAGGCTTACGCTCTTCTTATTATAGCCCTGCTGGTCATTTTATTACCATGATCGGAAAGTTGAGTTTGACGACTCTTTTACATGAACTTGGTCATGCTTTAGGGTATGACGAGTACGGGGCTGTTTATTTTTCGGTAAATTTACACCGGAAAGTTTACAAGGATTTATGGGATTCAGGAAAATTTTATGTTGAACCGGATAGCCACGTTATTCGCTGGAGGGGTTAATGTCTGTATATTCTGACTTAAACCAAACAAACGCCACAGAATCTTTTCTTGTAACGGATTTACATTCTGTTTTTCAAAGCGTTTCAAATATAATTAACACGTCGAAACGTCAGCGCATCTTCCGTCGTGATCTTGGAATACGTCTTGATAGTGCCCTGTTTGAGCTTATGGATGACGTTACGGAAGAAATTATCAAAAATGAGGTGTTTAGAGAAATAAGCAATCAAGACAATCGAGTTATCATTGATTGGAATCAAACTTCTATTGTGGGTGAGCCTGAACAGAATGTTTATAATCTGGCTCTGGTGTTTGAAGTGATTGGTTTTGAAGGTCAAAAATTTGAGTTTGTCGGGATTTTAGAGAAATAGGGAGAAAAAAATGGCGATTATAAGTCCACGTTCGTTGTCGTTTGATGAAGTGAAGACCGATTTATTGACATATATTCAATCAAGACCGGATTACTCAAGGTGGCAAGATTTTATGTCTTCAAGTGCTGGAACGATTGTTGTCGAAATCCTCGCGGGGTTAGGAGTGTTTAACAGCTTTCATGCTATTGCGACACGAAGAGAATCGTATATTGATACTGCTTTGCTTCGGTCATCCTTGCTCAACATTGCCATTATGCTTGGTTATCCTGTAAACCGGGAATCGTCGCCACGTTTAAAGTTCGTGTGCAAGGGAATGTCTGGTCCGATAACAGATTGGGAAAGAGTGAATCCTGTTGCTTATTACGGAACGAGACCAATTTCTTTGATTCCCGAAACTGATACGGAAACAATTGCTCAAAATGGGACTTTTTATGCTGTTATGGGTGAGTGGGTATCTGAGACTTTTACAACAACCGAAACCCGTGACTATACAAGAATCATTGTTACCGATACGGGGATTGAAAATGATAAAGAATGGGATGTTCCGTCGGTTGGCGTCCGCACTTTACTTCGGTTAGCCGTTGATGCCGTTTCACAAGACCTTCACGACTATGTTTCAGATGTTACGTTTACGGGGGCTTTGATCAGGACACATCCAGACGGAGTTGTTTTTGTTTTCGGGGAGGAAATTTCGTCAGGTATCGATATTGATTTTGAATACATAAAAACCGAGGGGGCTTTGAGTGGATCGGCGTTAAATACAAATTTACTTTCGTTTCAGTTTCCAAACTTTACTGTGGCAGATAATCTAGATTCTGTTGAAGTGCTTGACATTGGCTCGGCTGGTGACTCACTGGAGAAAATTGCTTTCACTGCCCCCGGGTACCATGCTTCAAAGAGAAAAATGGTTACAAAATATGATCATGAATACATCTTTTTACAGGAAGCCGGGGGTGATATTGTTTCAGCTTCTTACGTTGCAAACAGTAGTCCATGTTGTTCAGGGAAAATAGCGTATGTCAAGAACACATATACTTATGCAGAAATGGATATTGTTTCCCCTCCGCATATTTTAACAAGCGGAGAAAAAGATACAATCTTAGCTGCGATTGATGAATACAGGGTTGTTCCTGAAGAAATTACGATTGAAGACCCGGATTTTATTGGTCTTGATATTCAAATGGTAGTGTTGGTCGAAGAGGGGACAGATACCGCGATTTTGACAACAGATATTGAATCCGTGATCACCTCTTATATTTATAAACTTGCAAATCATTTTCGCCTTTGGAATATTCGTCGAGACGTTGGTCTATTAGACGGCGTTCAACGAGTGACCATTTTAAAGCCCACTTCCGATCTCGATCTTTCTGATTCTGGTATTTATGTAAATGGTTGGAAGACTTTTTTATGCGAGCATACTTATACGATTACCTTAACAACAAATCCCGATTATCCCTTTCCTGTGATTCCGACATGGGATACTGGATATGTAACCCCATAGGGGAGAAAAATGACGTTAATTAATGTAACGCCTGATCTTAATTCGGCGACACATACCGATTACGGGACAGAAGCGGACGCAACTGATGGTTGGTCAATTCTTTCGTGTACCAGTGGTGTCCTTTCGGTTAATTCTTCCTCTTTTGTAAATGGAAGTTCGAGTATTGGCTTAACTGTTCATTCTTCTGGGTGTTCATATCTCGTGGAATTAGACGACACCGTTCCCTCTGGGAAAGATGTCTCTCTTAGTTTTTATCATTTGGGCGGGGGTCTTGGGTTAGGTACAGGAAAAACTGTTACTGTCCGGGCAAACAATATGTTAGGTCAGGTGTTAACGTCTGGCACAATGGGAAGCCTTTGGAAGATTATTCGAAGTTCCTCAGTTACGGCAACTGCGGATATTACGTCTCTTTGCTTTTCGTTTGAAACAGCCACTTTTTCTTACAATGCTTTACTGGATGCTTTGTACGTTGTTTATGACGACGGGAATGAAGCCCCTACTCAATCAACTGATTTGCGAGTGAATTCCGAAAGCTCCCCAGATGACGTTGTTGTTTTTGATCCGCAGTTTGACTTTGTTTTTAATGATCCCAACAAGGATGATTTCGGAAAGTCTTATCAGATACAACTTAATACGTCAATCGATTTTAGCGGATCATTAATTTGGGATAGCGGAAAACAAGATTTTGCGGAATATTCTCCGGGGGTTCTGGAGGGGACAAGATGCGATCCCATTACTTATTCAACTACCTTAACAGAATTAACAACATATTATTGGCGGGTGAAAACATGGGACGATGATGATACCGAGGGTGTTTGGTCAGAGATTGAGACTTTTCAAACCTATGAAATCCCGATAGTTCCTACTGAATTGAGGGTGAACGGGGAGATAAATCCGAAAAGTACGTCTATTGAATTTGGGGTTGTCTTCAATTTTATCTTTAATCATGCGGTAAAAAATGCAAAGGGCGAAAAATATCAGATACAGGTCGGCACAACGATAAATGGTTTTGATATGTGGGACAGCGGATGGGTTGATTTTTCAACCCAACCGGATCGGGGTGAAAAGTGTGAAGATATTACTTATGCCGGATCAACTCTTTCAAATAATCAACGTTATTATATCAGGGCTCGAACTGATGCTGATCAATCCCCGGAAATTTCTGGTTGGTCAGAAGTGTTTGAATTTGTAACCGAGGTAAGAGGGGTTGCTTCTGTCAATTTTATTCCGCCAAATCTTGTTCTTGAGGACGAGCTTCTTGATTATTTCTGTGAGTTGCTGGATTACGTTTTATATCACCATCATCAGTACGACACGAAATATGTTGAAGGTAAATTTGATATTAACAGTCTTGTCTTTGACCGCGACCGTATTTTCCACATGTTAGACGGGGGGACGGTTTCTGACACTTTGACTGATGACCTTTTGCGTGACGAAATTAATTCGTACGCTCTGTTCTTATCAAATATTCTTGAGTTCAAGGGGACAAAGGCTGCTTTGACGTTTCTTGAAGGTCGTCTTGGGCTTTCAGCATCGTTTCAAGAGTGGTGGGAAATGGAGGGGCAAGTCGTTGAAGAATGTGGTGTTTATTTGACACTAACCGTGCCGGATGACTATGAAATCCCGCCGTGGTTTTTGGAAGACGTGCAGGATTTGTTCGACCGCTTGATGTGGGTTTGTGCTTTGCCACGGGTTTCGTTTAAAAAAGAATTTTCAGAAACCGTGACTATGTCCGATTCGTTTTTATGGTCGTTTTGCTTTACAGATTATTTTCCGAATTGGTACAGCCAGATTTTTGCCTTATGCCCAGATTTGCCGAGCGATTGGGAATTCGTTAGAATCGGGGATTTTAATGTGAGTGGCGATCCAAACCCCGTGACTACCGTTTATGACGAAGCTAGTACAAATGATGCTGCGAATTTAAACACAAAATTAATTATTGGGCTTGATGAAGATAAGACAACGTATGCTGAATTTTCAGGGGCGGCAAAACTTACTGCCACTGGTTTTCGTGTTACGGACGCGACAGGGGCGGAAATGTCGTGCGTGGTTCGTTTTAGAACAACGGACGAAGGGTTTATGATTTCACAGGGCGATGATACTCTGGGGACTTTTATTTTTTCGGTTGAAGTAAACAGCGCAGCTAAAGTTGAAATAAACATTTCTGATACGGGGGCGTTTCCGGGAGGAGCGGCAGGGAAAAGATATTTTGTAGGAACGGGGGTAAATGACGGAGATTATCATACCGTTGCTTTTCGTTGGGAATCTTCTACGCTAGACGTATGGTTTGACGGAACCAAAAATCCTGCGTCGCTTTCAAAAGACCTTGATAACGCGTTTTCGAATCTTTACACAACGACAACGCCTGATGTTCTGATGGGCTGCATTATCTCAAACGGTACTTCTTCTGAGTTTTTCACGGGCGATCTTGGCGATGTTATTTTATGGAATTCGGGTCTTTCTGATGCAAATATGACAAAGGCAATTGACCTTAAATCGTATTGTCCGCCAACAGGAGTTCCAACGCCAGTTGCTCGTTGGGCAATGAATGAAATTTTAAGCCCTGAAAACTATGTGATTATTGGGGCTTCATGCACGTATGATCATTACCTTGAGTTGTGCGATGTTCAAGCGTGCGATGATTGTGCCGACCTTTTCGTTTTAGATGATCTTGAATGGGATTCTTTAGCCATTACCGCTACTGATTTTGTTCCGGATGCTTCGGGGGTGGATTCTACTTGTTGGCTTTATTATGGCGCTGCTACTTGTCAGTTTTATGACATTCCGGAAAGCGGTCCAGACCCCCATACGCCTTATGCTATCGGACATGGAAGTGAGTTGATCATCACGGATAAGGGCTGGACAGATTATTCTGTTTTATACGCGGAGACATAAAATGCTTTATTCTTTACATAATATCTTAGAGGAAATCCGTTATTTGTTTTCTGAAGCGACGCATCTTGCGTGTATGTTGGAAAAAGATCGCTTGATTCTTCTTCTTTCTTTCCATTCGGCAAAAGAAGAGCATCAAAAATTGCGACCTTTTCGGGTTGTAATTACTGAAGAAGATTTTAAGCTATGGCACGGGCGTGATGAAGAGCTTTTAAATTTGATTAGAAACGATTTCAAAGAATATCTTTTTTCGCAGAAACCGTTTGAGCGGGTGTATGATGAAAAAGGAAAGATTATTGAAAAAAAGGAGTAATTATGGTCGGGTTAAAGGAACACATTAAAATTTGTGATGCGTGCGGTGGAAGGAAAGGACTTTCTGGGCGAGTAAGAGTCTGGAAACAGTTTCCTGACGGGGAAAAAGAAGAAATTAAGGTCGGAAATCTTGTCGTTGATGAGGGTCATACCTTGATGACTGATCTTTTGGGTTATGCAAACTCAAATGATAAAATTACAAAATTGGAAGTGGGGAAGGGTACAACATCGCCAGACGCTAGCGACACTGGCGTTGAGACTCCGCTTGGGACTCCTGTGACTTTAACAACAACTGGTTTTACCCAACCGACAGTTCATTCTATAACGTTCAGTTTCTTATTGGGAACGAGTCAGGGTAATAGCGAAACAATTACGGAAGCGGCTTTACACAATGATGCAAAAGACTATTGTTTAGCACGAGTTACCCATTCTGGTATAGCGAAAGATGTCTCGTTTGAAATCGGATATGAGTGGACAATAACATTCTCGACTTAATGGGGGTGAGAGAAAATGCAATATTTAGACACTGATTTATTAACATGGCTGGTCAATAGCATGGTTGCGAATGGGACAGCCAACGCTTCAGATGATCCGCCTGACGGTAATCTAAACGCCCCTTTACAGGAGATTAGAGATAACTTGAAACTTCTTTTGGGTTTCATCAAAATCGCAAGCCACGGTGTTTGCGTGGCTCCTGTCCAATGGGAGATTGTAAAATGGGAGGTTGATCCCCCAATGTTTCCGCGTTGCATTACAGAAGCAAAGTTTACCGACACATCAACGGTTGGCGATGACATTGACGGAACTATTTATGTCTGGATGCGGGCTTTTGACGGGAATGCTCATGTCGACAAGGTTTTTGTTACGTTTACAAATCTTGGAAAGGGTGTTTTAGAAACAAATGTTTATGGCGAAGACGAGGGGCACGGCTTTACTGATTTTCCCGATAGCACGATTTGGAAGACAACAAAAGAGGTTGTTGAGGATTTCGGAGTTCATGACGGCGGGGATGACGTAGCAACTTTGGCAGATTCAACAAAATCATGGGACGTTGATGAGTGGATTGGGGCAACTGTTTATAATGTGACGGATAAAAGTTCGGGCTTGGTTACTGATAGTGACGCCACAACAGTTACTGCGACACTGTCGGGCGGAACGAATGATTCATGGTATGATGATGACGTCTACGTCCTTGTGCCATAAAGAAGAGGAGATTAAGAATGTTACCGACAATTTTAAGCGATATTTCTTCATTAAGAAGTGAAAATATTGGGGTATTACGCAATACATATACTTTTGATGGCGCTGCCACAAAGGGGGATTGGGTTGGTTTAACAGCGGCGGGGGAGGCAACAAAAATCACCGTTGATTATGCTTTGCCCGCTGTTGACATGACTGCTGACCTTGCGGATAACACAGCAATGACTCAAGTTGCTTCTTGTATGTTGGACGCAAGCACGGTTGTTGCTGTTTATCGGCGTGATGCTGGCGACGTTTATGTTGCGAATGGGACGGTCTCTGGGGTTGATGGCTCAACTTCATGGAATACCGTTCAGGATACGACATCAAATTCCGCAGCGTCACGGGAAGTTGCTATTTGTAAGGTAGGTACGAATAAAATTTTTATTGCGTGGAATAAAAGTTCAACGTCTGTCGCGTGTATGATCGGTACGCTTTCGGCTGGCGTTTTTACTTTTGGTTCAGAATATGACGCCTATACAGATTCTATTGATTGCTCTCGGATTCAGGTTTGTTCGCCTGACACTGACAAAGCAGTTGTCTTTTTTGGCGAGGCTTCCGATACTTTAAGAGCCCGGTGTTGTACCATTTCAGCCCTTGTCCCCACGTTCGGAACTACTGTTGATGTTACTTCACAAACATCCGTCGGTGGGATTCGGTGTATAAAAATAGCAACAGATAAAGTTGCTTATTCTTATATTGCAAATAATGGCTCTGATAATGTTCCGCACCACCGAGTAACATCGGTGAGCGGGAACACTTTGACACTTGGAACAGAATGCGAATCAAAACCAAAAATTCAAGGCACAGGGGCGAACCTTTGTGTTGATATGGCTTCGTTGACCGATAACGAATTTCATACGATTATCAGTGATGAGGAATACGCTTGCTATGCGCATAAAACAACGGTTTCTGGAACAACATGTACGATTGATAAGAATAACCGAATTGCTGTTTTTGGAACCACGTTGATCAGGGCGTGGAAACTTGATTCCACTTGGGTTCTTGCTGCTTTTGCTGATACAACGCTTTCAACTCCCGTAGTGCATCTTTACTATATCAAAGACGATGTTTCAAGCGTAATTCAGTCTGCACGTTGGAGTTCCGTAGACATCGATGATTCGGCTTACGGGCGGCATTATGATATTGCCTTTTATTCCGGCGAAGCTACTTATTTGTTTGTTTTCGAAGATCAAACAAATGATTATTTGTACGATATTTCGTTTCAGTCAACTAAAATTGGTCAAACAACATGGGAAGCCAGCGTTCCGATTGAGATCGTAAGGGTTCTTGGGATTGTTTTAGCCAATGTTACTGACGGGAACGATGCCGCAGTCGGTATGCGAGGGGACTTTGCGGATTATCGTACTGGAATGACTGTTACTGAAGTTTATGTTCGTGGTCCAAATAATATTCAGTCAGTTCAGACTTTAGAAAAAGGTTCATTAAAACAGGCTGTTTTGGGGATTCCGTGGTCGTCTTCACACTTACAAGTTTTTCCTGACGTTGAAGAATCGCCTTTTCCTGAAAACATTGTCATCCGAGACCCGAATTTTATTACAATAACCGGACATGGCTCGGCGGACACATGGTCGAGTTGGGAAACATTGGCTTATCCGTACGGTCAGGATACCGCTGTTGCTAATGTTTCGGTAAAACAGCCCGTTGAAGCCTTGACAAGCTGGATTCAGCTTGCTTACGGAACGAGTGTTACGGAATACGTTGTCTTTGTGGAAATTCCGGCAGCTATTTTACAGTCAACAGCCGTCGGGCATACGAGTTTTGTTTCAATTGCTTTGCCAGACTTACCTGAACTCCCTGCGGGGAATTATCTGGCAGGCAGAATCAAAAATTCAGCGGGGAGTAAGAACCTTGATGTTCATGTTCGGCTTGTGCTTCCGAGCTAATCCGTAATAGAACTTTGATTTTTGAATGAGAAAAGAGAGTTGACCTTTCCTCTTCTATAAAAGTTTCCCTCTCTTTTCTCTTTCTATGATCGCGAGGGGCTTTGTGAAAATACCTATTGTTTGTTTTGAGGAGGAGGATTTAGAGGCTCTGGAGAACGAAATTGGCGAACTCCGCCGGGATAAAAACTGGATATTTCTGACGCTTGAAGAATGGCGTAAAGTCAATCGGTTCTTTGAGAAGAACGCCGAGGATATGGAGTTGTATGAATCCCAAATGGATAGGATGGTTGTTATTCGAGCGTCCGCTATGGTTCTTCGCTGGTTTCAACAACTAAAAGCAAAACCAAAAGATGAACAAACGATTGCGGATAAGGCATCTTTAATGAATGCTGTCTTATCGCTTCATCAGATTGACCCATTAACCGCTCGGAGGCTTATTTCGCTTTTAACAACTGAATAGTTTTAAAGGGGGCGTAGAGTATGTTTTTAAGAACACCGCTAAAGCCTGACCAGAAAAAGGCTGCAAAGTTTACTTGTTCTCGTTTCGGGGCTCTTGTTTCGTATGGTACAGGAACCGGAAAAGGCTATATCCAGATTGTAACCTCCCTTTATTTAATTAAACATGACAAAGTGGATAAGTTTATCTTTGTATGTACGAAAAGCGGGGGAGTTGAGATTGTTTCTGAGTTTGAAAAGCATACGAATGTAATCCCTGTCTTTCTTTCATCAAAAGAGGACTTTATTACGTTTATGGACGGGGAGGAGAAAGTTGCTGTTTTTGAATATAATGCTTTTGAAAGAATGGTTTTGATTTCGGATCCGTCAAAGTCGTCAAAAAGAAAGAAGATGTTAGACAAACTGGCGATGTCAAGGCTTTTTACTTACATAAAGCAACAGCGGGTAGGAGTTTGTTTTGATGAGGTTCATAAGCTCATGAAGCCTTCTTCCCGTACTACAAAGTTTTTTCGTTACTTACGCAAGTCCTTTAAGTTTAGATTTGGCTTCACCGCAACGCCGATTATGTCTGACCTTTACAACATTTTTAATATCGTAGAGATGCTTTCGCCGGGGAAATTGGGGACGTGGAAGGAATTTACGGACAATTACATGGTCAGGTTTCAATTAGAGTATGTTCAAAAGGGGAAGAACGGCAAGCCTATCTTTATTGACGGCGAGCCGAAAATGGTAAAGCGTTGGGAGGTTTCGCGCTATAAAAATCTTGATGATTTAAGCGAGCAGTTAGAAGAGGTTATGATTCGCTACTTTCCGGAAGGGGAAGTTACATATATTAACCATAAAGTGGAGCTGGAAGAGGATTTACGCAAGGAGTACATCCTTGCGGCGAGGGGGGTTTTAGAGAGTGCGGATGAAGATGAAAAGAAAAGCCATTCTGCTCGCATTATCGATCTTCAGCGTATTGTTGATTCAAGCCTTAACAAACAGAACGCTTTTCTTAAAGTAGTGAAAGAACATTTAGATCAAGGGTTGTTAGTTTACGGGGCTTTCTATGATACGATTGACATACTGAAAAGAATCCTTGATGTCGAGGGGATTGAGCATAAAGAGATTACTGGTCGTGTTTCTTCGCGGGAAGAACGCCGGGAAATTCGGGATTGGTTCATTGAAGACCCTAAAAAGAAAGTATTATTGCTTTCAACTGCAGGCGGGCAATCCCTTAACTTACAAGCCACTCCTCACCTTATCTTTTATAATATTCCGTTCGGTATCGGCTATTACATTCAAATATTAGGGAGGGTTGTTCGGGAGTTTTCTCTTTTTGATGCGTTTTTTATTCATTCAATCGTTACACTTGATTCTATTGACATTTACAAGTATAATTACATCTATATGCACCGTGTTGATTTTGAGCGTGTTGTCAAAAACACCCTTGAGGAAAAGACGAAACGACGTTTTCAAGGTTTTAACGCTTACCTTCTTAAAGAGTTAAGGAAATCTTTACTTTGGAAGTGAGGTTCTTGTGCCTAAATACAAAATAAAAGAGCTTGTTGATGGGCGATGGTATTCCCATCCTGCGGATAGCGAGCAAGAATTAAAATTTAAATTGAATATGCTTATGGATGTCAACCCTTTACTGGACGATGTTCTTATTGTCCACAAGGGGAAAGAAATTGAAGCTTGGGATTTTGTTAAAGGAACGGGGCAAAAGAAAAAGACAAAGAAAAAGGATAAAATTGTAAATTATTTTGCCTACGGTTCTAACCTACATGAGCCGAGAATGCTGGAAAGAATACCAAGCGCAAAGTTTGTTGGGAAAGGATACGTCCTGAAATCGAAGTTTGAATTTAGAAAAGTCGCGAATGTTCGCTCGGATAAAACGTCGAAGGCTTACGGGGTTGTTTATAGCATGACCTTTAGCGACTTGAGGGTTCTTGACCGTTACGAGGGGCATCCTCATTTGTACAAGCGTAGCGAAACGACTGTTTTTCTTGATGGCGGAAAGAAAGTAACGGCTTGGATTTATATCATGGTAAAAGACAAAGCTATTGTTTTACGCACGGGAGAGTTAACTCCCGATCAAGACTATTACAATATTATTGTAAGTGGATATCAAGCTCATGGTTTCCCGACTAAAGTTTTAGATGTGGCTTACCTTGAAGCGAAAAAGAAAACAGTAGAAACGAAAAAAGAGATACAGCGTGACCGCGAAAAGAGGTTGGCGAGGGCACGGCAGAGCGTTCATGACCCCCGTGGTTTTTCTCAAAAATGGTCTAAATGGTAATTCTTTATGAATAAAGATATCCAGAGCGAGTTTAAATTGCTTGAAGAATGGGCGAGGAGTGTCGCGAGGAGTCTCGGTCCGGGTTTTGATATTCTTGGCAAGACAGAGCATATCCTAGAGAATGCCATTCTTTGTGTTACGTTTAAGGTAAGCACCGAGCTTCCCGCAAGAAAAGTTACAAAGGTGGTTCACGAGACCGGGAAGCAGTACTATCGGGGGCGGAGATATTTTTTCTTGTTTGATCGGCAAAAACAGTTTTTGTTTCTTCTATTTTATCCTTTTTATATCGTTTGTAACGAGCCGGAGGTCTTTCAAAAGGCAGACTGAGGGTGGTTTTTTTACATTTTTGGGGGTAGAGAATTGTGGCGAACTCTGAAAAAGAGAAGGCTTCAAGGCGGAGTAAAAAAATAAGCATTCCGAAGGAGCAAATCCAGCGTTATCTAGGTTTCTTTTATGTTCCGCTATCTTCTAAACAATTAAAGTCTTTCCAGAAAAAAGTTTCTTTTGCCAGCGCGTATGTTTGTGGTGATATGCGCTTTATCCGGAAATTTGGTTGTGCTTTTCTTTTGGCGTGGGGGAATTTATCTTACGAATTGAAGGACGCTTTTTTTATCGTCGAGGATTATTTCAAGCGCACTAAAAACAAGGAGTTTGATGACACTTTATGGTTTGATTCGCCTTATGACGTTTTGATCATTCGTTATCTCACGAAAACGCTTGACAATCGGCTTTTAGAGGATATGCTGAATTATATCCTTGTAACAAGGCATCTTGATGGGAAGGTTACGTTGATATTGGCGGAATCTGAGTTAAAGGATGTTCATAGGACTGCCAAGAAATATATGATAGATGTGTTTGTTCAGAAAACTCATGTTTCGGCGGAACATAAAGACGCCTTAGTCGATGACATCAAAAATGGGGGGATTCCTGCAGAAAAGAGTATTCCGGACAAGAAAAAATCTAAAAACCCAAAAAAGAAAAGATCGAGAAAGAAGTCTCCGAAAGCAACTGCGGAACAGAAAGACCCTGCCTTTTAAGGAGCGAGAATGGATTTATTGGATTTATCAGCTTTTGTTTTGCATAACTTGAATAGTATAGACGAGCCGGGTTTTATGCATACTATCATTTCGCGTATCAAGAAAACCACTGCGGAGGTACACCTTGTCTTTTATGAGTTTTCACTAAGTTTTTTCAGAAAAAATGATAAGTATCCGTCGCCTGAGTTTCTTTCTGAAAAGTTTGAGGATTTTCCGACGGTTGAGGGGGAGTTTCTTGACGATTATTTTTACGATTTTATAAACCAGATTGATCACGAGCATTTAAAACTTGACGTTTCAAGGGCTTTGATTGACCGGGATTACGAGGCGATTGGAGATGCTTTAGAGCAAATTCATATCTTTAAAGACGAGGATGACGTTACTTTACAAGATGCTCTTGCGCGAAATCGTCTTATGCTGACTCAGCCCGCTGGTTGTCCGTTCGGAATAAAAACTATTGATGACGTTATTTATTGTGTTCCCTATGGCACGCTTACTGTTCTCGCCGCTCCGCCGTCAATGGGTAAAACCACAATGTCGCTTTCGTTCATTTATAACGCAGTGTTTCATCAGGGGTACAACGCTGTTTTTCTTACGTTTGAAGAATTGCGGGAGGTTGTATGGAATAATTTAATGTCTTTACATTCTCGCAATATGGGGAAGGATATCCCGGCAGAAACTTTGATTAAGGGACTTTTCGATGAAGAGTTACTTGATACGCTTGACGAGGTTGCTGAAGATTTTGAAAAAAGAAAAGCGGGGAACCTTGAAATTATTTCTTTAGCCAATCTTTATTCGCTTGATTTTATGGGGATGAATCGGACGTGGCGGAAGTACGAGAAGAAGATGGGTTCATTAGATATAATTTGGGTTGATTACATACAGTTGATGCGGGGGTTACGACCGAAATGGATAAACGACCCTAAAGATTTTTTGAATGATGTTGTTAGTTACTTCGCAAAACTATCAAAAGTTTATAACTCGAAAGGACTTATGGTTGGTTTAAATTCCCAGATAAATCGCAAGGGGGAAACGAGATTAAGGAGTCGGGGGATTGCTGATATGTCCGTGCTTGCCGAGGTAAATGCTTTAGAAAGGGACGCTGATTTAGTGATTATTATTCTTGCCACGGAATCGGAGCGTCTTGACGGGAGTATGCGTGTGCAAGTTTTAAAACATCGCAAAGGTCGCCCTATGGATCACTTTCAAGAATTACGGTGTGAGTTTCCTTACGGTAAAATACTTGAAAAAATGGGGGATCAGGAGTTCCGTGATTCTGCTTTATCCCATCTTCCGCGAGAACGCGAGGAAACAGAGGAGATTACAGATGACATTTTCCAAGCCTGATTCTCCGCGAAAACTTTTGAGCAAGGCAAGCAAAAGAGATTTGTTTCTTTTAGCGTCACGGGCTGTTCCGCTTTCGTCGTTTCTTGAAGACAAGGGGTTCGGGCTTTTGAGTTGTCCTTTCCACGCTGATGTTGTTGCGTCGGCGAAGTTTTTCCCGTCAGATGAGGACGGTATCGAGCGGTTGTTTTGTTTTTCTTGCCAGAAACAATACACTTCTTTTCATTATATTCAACAGATTTTAGATTTGGATGTGAAAGAATATCTTATAAAGCATGTTCCCGTTGAGCAAATAGGGGAAATTTTGAAGTTTGCGAGGTCTGGGGTAGGGAGACCCCCGGAAACAAACAAATTGAAACTGGAGGGGAATCTGAAAGATTTTCAAAGTATTTCTCACTTTATAAAAAAGGTTTATTTGGATGGCTAAAGAAGAGTATAAACTACGTTCTTCGCCTTTTTCGATTGACGATTCCAAGAAGTTCAGGGAGGAGTTTAGGTACGGGTTAGTTGACACCGTTGAAAAGTTTGATAGATGCCTTGAATCTTTTGCTAAGCGGGATGTCCTTGCCGTCGATACTGAATCAAGCGGTCTTGACTTCGAGAATGATTTAATTTGTGGTGCTTCAGTTTCCGTTAGTGGCTATATGGGGCTCTATTTCCCCTTTCGCCATCTTGTCGGGCAAAACCTTCCGATAGAGTGCCTGCAACGCCTTGTTGATGTACTAAAAATAAAAAGACTTCTTTTTTTCAATGGCACTCATGACCTTTTAATGTTCAAACACGACCCTGACATAACCGTAAACGTTGACGAATGGCGGACGTTTGAGGTGATGGCTCTTGTATACAACGGGGATTCAAACATAAAAAAGAATAGCCTAGAGGCGATGCAGTTGTTTTATTTAAATCGTGTTGTTCCGAGTTTAAAGGCGGTTACTGGAAATACGATGAAGTTTAATCAAATCTTACCGGAGGATGGGACTTATTACGCGTGCTGTGATTCGGCAGGAACTTACGCTCTTTATGATCATTTAAGCCCAATCCTTTTGCGGGAGTGCCGGGGGGTTGTTCAGCTTGATAGTTTGTTGGCGAAGCGTATGACTTTTTATAGCGAACAAAAGATTCATGTTCGGACTGATATTATGGCACGGGAAGCCGAGAGGGTTGAAGGCGAGATAGAGGACTTAGAGAATGCGATTTTTGATGCTGTTGGTTATATGTTTAACATTGATTCTCCGCCTCAGTTGTCAAAGGCGTTGTTATCTATCGGCGTTGACACCGGGTTACGGACTAAAAAAGGCGATATGGTCGTGAACAAGAAGGTTGTAAAGTCAAGATTAGATCATGAGATTGGGGCGATGATAACAAAACGGAATTCCTTGTCGACTCAGCTTTCTTCTTTTTTCGGGAAATTAACTGATGATACCGGGCGAATTCAGTACAAGATTTTCAGAGCGCCAACTGGCAGGCTTGTTTCTGGTAACTCAGGCAGATCACCACATCCGTGTTATTTGAGGATGAACTACATGAATTTGCCGAATCCGGATAGAAAAGATTATTTTGTGTCTTACGTTGGGAACGGGGAAGAGAATACTATTCTAGGCTGGAAAGTCTTTCCTGACGGGCTTCCTAATGTGTATAAAGAAAAGGCTTTTCTTGTTGACGGCATGCGCCCAGAGAAGAACGTGCGGCGTGGCGTAACGGTTCCTGATTTGAGAGACTGGCTTTTTTGTGCTTTTGATTATAGCCAAGAGGAGCTTCGTATTGCAGGGTATCTTTCGCGTGATCCTGTCTTAGTCAAGGCTTATGACGCTGGGGAGGATATCCATCAGGCTACGGCATGGGAAATGTTCGGTCGGGGAAATTATGATGGAAAAAAAAGAAAACTAGCGAAAATCGGAAATTTCTCGTTGTTATTCGACGGCACGGCAAAGACAATTCACAAAAATACCGGGCTTGATATGGCGACGTGTAAGATGATTTATGCTCGTTACTGGAAAGCCTTATGCCACCTAAAGCGCTGGAAGCAACAAATGGTTTCGCAGTGTATCAGTAACGGGGGGATTTGCTATACCGCATTTGGACGCCCGCGTCGCCTTGCTTACTATTTAACGCATCAAAAGTCCGGGGTTCGGAATTTCGGCAAAAGATCGGTCGTGAGTCATATCGTGCAGGGAACGGGCGGAGACGTTTTGCGCATCGTTTTAATAAACCTTGTTGATTTCTTAAAAAAGCATGCTGACAAAGTAAAGTTTATCGGGTGCGTTCATGACGAGGTTGATTTTGCGATTCGCAAAGATTCCTTTGTTGAAATGGCTCCTAAGATCAAGAAAATCATGGAGGTTACAGTTCCGGACTTGCGGGGAGGAGAGTTTAAATTACCTGTTGATGTTTCTATTGGCTACGATTTTGGGTCTGTGTTTGAATTTCAGGAAAAGGATGGCTTATGGTCGCCAGTTCCAAAAGAGGCTTGATTTTTTCTTTTAAAAAAGGTAAATTAATAGGGTGTTGCTCTTTGTTTAAAGCAGATTTGTTGTCTTTTTTGGAATAAAAAACGGTTTGGAGGTAAAAATGAAAGAAAAAGCCCTCATTCCTTTGTTTGAAGTTCCCGAAAATGTTGTTGTTATTGATTATCGAAAGTTACTTGCTATCGGGGAGTCAGTCAAGGAAATGTTTGAAAGAGAAGGCAAAAAGAAAAAGGCTTATAAGAAGAAGTACGGGCTTGTAAACAAGAAACAAATAACGAAGGCGATTGATGTCTCTAAACTTCGTTTCGGTCCGGAATTTGAAATTACTTTTTTGGATGGTAACAAAGAAAAAGCTTGGGAGAAACTAAGAGAAATGCATAACCGTTATTACCGTCCTTCAAATATTAACGCTCGACCTCTAAACGAAATTCATAGCTATCCTCACTTGGTTACTTGGATGTGGTTAGCGGATAATATTGATTATACGCCGGGTTTTGCGAAAGACTTAGTGAAGGGCACAGGGCGTTTTAGTAAAGAAATTGTTCCTTTAGGACGGGCGATTATGGCTTTTTGGACTTATGCTAAACAATGGGGTCAACCGCATATCGGCGGGTATCATAGTGCTAATTTCGGTAACTGGATGAATCTTCCGAAGTTTTCTTATTGGCGGATTGAGTATGATGGTTCTCTTGATCCGCTGACTTCTGTTGAAATTCCTTCGCCGAAATTAACTTTTGCAAAGGCTGTTAAACATATTCCTAAAGCAGCAAATTTACTTGCAAAAATGGGGTATAATGGGGTTGCAAAATCTCAAAAACGCCCGAAAAAGAAATTTCCGAGTGGCGCGCCTCCAAATTATACATTTGGAACTGGGTATCATATTAATGTCGGACTTGAGGGACAGCCACATGGATTGAATTTTGGATTAGATACAATGCAACGTTACCTGGATCTTTTGCGGAACGACGGATATAGTTATTGCGGAGCTTTATTCGGTTTGTATACGCGGGAACAGGATAGGTTTTTTGCACAGGGGACTCGGTCGCGAGAAGCTGGTTCGCACTCAAAGAGTTTTTTACACGTTTTAGAAAGCTCTTTTCAAAGATTTGCTGAAGCGAAAGCCTCTGTTTCTGAGCGAAATATTGAAATTTTATTGAAAAACCTTGCGCGTCTGTTTGAAAATGACCTTTCTGGAAAAAGCGGCTTGCGTTATAAAGTTAAAGTTCCGTTGGGGTCTGTCCTTAAATATGAAGCAGGTCGTTCGAATATGTTTGCCAGACTTTTTAATTCAATGGGGGAAACGGCGTATAAAAGTCTCTTTGCCAGTCGTCATGATTATGAAATGTCTGCTAAAGAAGGGCAATATGAGCATGGTGTCTTAACATCTGGGCGCGTTGAACTTAGAGGTTTCGGCGGGAAGGAAGCTTTTAAATTGTTACAGAATCCTTCTAAAGTTGAATCGTTACTTTGGGGAGCAGTTTATCAGTTGTTTCCCTTGATGCTTGCCGGGGCAGGTACTGAAAAATTGATTCATCCTGAGCCTAAAAAGACTCTTACTTTTGCTAACAAATATCTTTTGCCCGTGTTAAATGATATCGCTTTAAAAACCCGTCAATACCGTCGGGAAGGTTGGCAAGAGGGTAGCTGGTCACAGACTGAAGCCGATACCGCATACCCCAGAATTTTGAAAAACAATTCTTTCGCCTACATGGAAAACCAGCTTACCGGGTTTGAGTTTGATTTACACGGCAAAACTTTGAGTATCGAGATCGAACCAGAGAAGAAACGAAAAGCTCGATCAATGCGTGATGCCCTGCGGCATGCGCGATCTGCTGCAATGGAAAAATCGGTTCAAAAAATGACAGAAGATTGGATTCTTTCAAAATCTAGTATCATAGATTACTCTATTGATTCTAAGATCAAAGAGGGTTTTCGGCGAGTTACTTGTTCGTTAAAAGTTCCTACCCACGGCGGGGATTTGGTCAAGAAAGCATTTGCCAAATTTGCCAAATCACGAAATTTTCCGCTTGCGTACAATAAAGTAACAACGGATGCTAGTCCTGAATATGACCTTGTTGAGTTTCAAATTCGCATTGAACATTCGCCAGCGAAGGATCCCGCGAAATTAACGCGGGCGGAGCGTACCGCTATTGAAAAACGCCAACAAAAGATTAGCGAGCTTAAAGCAAAAATGTTACGTCGAAAAGAAAAGCGCAATATGGGCGAACTTGAGAAAGTTTTATCCAGTTTACTGCCGGGAAAAACCGAAGTCATGCCCCCGCAACTCGAAAGAACGGGAAAAGCATCCCTTGTAAAAACACGAATTATTGTTGCGGAGACCCTTGCCGAAAAGATTAAAAAAGAAGTAAAGAAATGGTTTGAACGCAAGGGGTATAAGGTTCGTTTTGTCACATCTCCTGCGGGAGCGAAACAAAAACAGCTTGAAGTTATCCTTGAAGTTACTTCCGAAAAGAGTTTTTCAGCTAGTGAGCGCCGGAGAGTAGAAGAGTTACGCAAGGCGCTTCACCGTTTGCCAACGGTTGAGGGTGCGCGTGTTTCCCTTATCGGTAGTAGCGTCGAGATGAAGAAAAAGAAAAAAGCCTTAATCGTTCAAGGGTCAGTCGTGTTTTCAAGGACGGCGGGTCCTGTCCCAAAAGAAGAGGCTTTGTTACGGGAAATTGCTAAAGTTGCAAAGCATCAAGAGTGGCAGTTCCGAATTACAGGGCGATATGAGACAAAAGCTGATGTTGAATTTATTTACGAGCCGGAAACTCTGGAAGGACATCTTGTTGGTTTCGTAGGGCATGAATAATGTCATTAGGGAGTAAAGTGAAAGAGAAATTTAGCGCTCGTTGTGTGATATCCATTCCTTTAGTGGGGGATGGTTGTCTTTCCTATCAGAAATAAAAATTTGTACAACCGTTTAGTTGGAGGCGCTTATGTCTTTAAAGGACTTACAAAACATTCTTGAGGAAAAGGGAACGTCTTTTAAACCCCCAAAAAGGAATCGTGGGGTTTCTGAATGGCATGGCAATTTAAAGCGGAAAAAAGTGTTAAAAAACTTATCGTTAAACGAAAATTCAGTGGAGGATTTTACACAGACCGCTACTCAAGTTTATGAAATTTTTGATTATGCGTGGCAAAGATATGTCGAAGCTCTTGATTTATCCCTGAAAGAGTTTTCGAAGCGCGAAATGCAGGAATTAATTCTTGGTTTTTATAACGAGTGTGGGGGGCATTTACGTGATGCCCTTTCTGGGCTAGGTCTTTTCCTTGAGGAGATTGCTAAGTTTAAAATGCCGACTTTCGCTACTATTTCCGGACAAGGAGATCTTGATCAACGATTGATTCATGAAGACGAGGAAAAGGTTCAGGAACTTGGAATGGAGATTGACGAACGTGTTGACGGTTCAGTTTCTGGTTTTTTTGAGGGGTTTCGGGTTTTAAATAATACTATCTTTCTTTTCCGAGAAAGCAAAGACAAGAGTATTCGAAAAGGAGTTAAGAAGTTAATTGAGATGAGAAAAGCGTTGAAAAAAGGTGTTTCACTATCGTATGTTGATAGCACGAAACGTGGTTCAATTTTATCTATCTCAGACTTGTTCTGGGAGGCGTATTAGCGGGAGGTATGGCGTGAAACGTTGGGCGTACGTTGTTTTGTTTTTAGCACTTCCCTTTTGTTTTTGTCACGGGGAAGTCCTTAATGTTTCTGGGAAGTTTTTAAAGGGCGCGGTGAGCGCCGAGGGCGAGGTCTTTTTATCGTACATGAAAGGCGATAACCTTGAACACGGTCCGGGAGACCTCTTTATTTTCGATGTTGCCAATCAAACCGAATATCAAGTTCCGGATGGCTCTGTTTTCCGGGGGTTCTTATTGACCGGGCTTGCTGTAGGTCATGGTAAAGTAATGGTAGCTTGGACTCCAGATAATTATAAAGTAGTTTATCGGGAGTTTTCGATTGCAAACAAGACTTGGGGGAACAAAGACCTTTTGTTTCAAGCGAATCAACAGGGCGTAAACCGCTGTAGTATCGCTGTCAACGATACGGGGGTTATGGTTGTATCCGCTTTTGTGTGGGAGTTAAAATCCCGATTAAAGCCACATGGTGGTTCTTGGGGTTCTCCTCAAGTCGTTTTTCCGAATATTTCTTCAAGCGAGCCTACTTATCCGCAAGTTTATCCATATAACGCCACGCAGTTTGTCTGTACTTATACTTGTACGTGTCGCACAGGCAATACTGCTACAAAGCAAAAGTCAATCGGGGCGTCAATTTGGAATAATAGCTGGTCAAGCGCTACTGGTAACGCGTGGGAGATTTCATCGCCGTTCAACATTGAAGGCTCGCCTTTCATGAATGATATGGCTGTCGGGAAAAACGGGAACTTATATTTTACATGGATGGATTGGTGTAGCGAAAATGACGGTTTTTGTCGTATAGGATACGGGCAACGAAAGGGGGGCTTGTGGAGTGAAAAGACATTGTTATCGAAATCAGGACTTTCCACTACCGACCGCACGCCTACTAATGGGGTCGCTGTTGATAATAATTCTAATGTCATTGTTACCTATGGTCTTAATTCTGGGGCGAATACTTCAACGTATATGCGTGTTTGTCGGAATGGGGCATGGCAATCCGCAAAGTTAATGGGAAATAAGTCTGATATTGTTGTTCTTTTCTCGCAGAAAGAGGGCAAATTTTACCTTTTTTATTTCTCTGGGGGGTTGATACTAGAAAAAATAGATTTGACCGTTCCTGACCCAACGCCGACGCCAGTGGTGGTTCCTGACACAGTACATCAGTGGGATTTGTTTGAGCGGGTCTTTTATACAACAAAAGACTACTCGAATCCTTTTAAAGTTAAACTTTTTGGATGGTTTGCGAAGCCGGGGTCGTCTTTACCGAGTGGCGAGTGTGATGGTGATTGTTTTCCTGTCAGGGGATTCTACGACGGAGAAGAGAACGGAAAACATCGTTTCGTTATTAGATTCCGACCGGATTTTAAAGGCGAATGGTCATACTCAACTTTTTCTGCAGATGGCAATAAAGATTTGAGAGTTGCTAACGATACTTTTAATTGTGTCGTCCCACGAGTCAATAATCATGGTCCAATGGCTAGGCAAGGTCGCTTTATTTTTTATGCTGACGGGACTGACCGTTATTACTTAGGGGGCACGGCTTTCGGGCTTATGACAGGTAATTATTTGAGTTTTCTGCAGGAGTTCACGGACAAAGGAATAAACGAGTTCCGGTTCGTAAATAATACAACTTGGGGGCGAGGAGATACTTCAGGAAGTTTAATAGGCTGCGGAGAGCCCGGACTTGTGAACGGCTGTTGGTTGAATACTTTTATCTTTGATTTTCCTCCTTATCCCGCTGATCAAGCGAGAGATTGGACGTTGATGAGCATTGCAAACATGCGGAAATTAGACGCCATCCTTTATTATTTGCTGGAGCATGGGGGTCAAGCAGAGATTGTGCTTTTTGATTCATCCATGAAATACGTGTTTGGTCCGAACGAAACTAGCTGGCAACAAGGTTATTTTTATACTCCGGATGACCCGCGACAAAAGCCCTATCTTGAATATATGGCAAGTCGTTTCGGTGATTTCCCTAATATTATTTGGGAGGCTTGTAACGAGTTAAGGCATAATGCTTCGGGTTCATGGCAACAGGAATGGCAAATGGCGAAGGACTATGTGCGGTGGCTAGGGCAATATATGAAACAGCTTACGCCAGACGTCCTTTTTGCGTATGATGCTGGTTGGGCTGATCAATCATGGAGTTACAATCCTACGAATTTACAGCCGAACAACGCGCAATTCCCCGGTTGCGAATCGGTATGGCATACTCCGCTCTGGGGAGAATCTTGGGTTGATATTGTTAATCTTCACACGGATAGAGCTGGAGGAATTTGGTGGTGGAGAGGTGCTGCACAAATGCAATACCTTAGTGATAAGTTCAACAAGCCAACGAGCAATGATGAGCCAGCCCGCGCTGGTTGGGGCGCTGGAGCGACTGAAGATGAATGTCGAAAATCTGCTTACTTGACCACTTTTGTGGGAAATTCTTACTATACGATTCATGGCTTACGTAATGATGACTTTTGTCGAGGTTGTATCAGTGCCGAGAATATCGGTTCATGGACTCCGCATTACGCGAAATTTTGGCGGAAACTTGGCAAGTTTAATTTTCATCCCGATTGGGGCTTGATACAAGGCAACGGTCAGTATAAGCGGGCGATGCATAGAAATGGCACGTATGCTTATTATGCCCAAGATGCTCAGGGAGCGTTTAAGTTAAAGACGCTTGAGAGCAAGAAGTATGAATTGTATGTTATGAATGTGAAAAGCGGGACAGTTTTTTATGACGAAATCGTTACGAAAAAAGACGTTGATATCGTTTGTAATAATGTAACCGATTTTGTCGCGTTCCTGAAGCCATACGTTAAGCCAACGCCGACGCCAACGCCTCCTACGCCGACACCAACGCCGGGAAGCGGGAACGGGAGTTCGGGTTGCATTCCGAATGTATTCGGTGCAACAACTGAAAGCAACGCCGATGATTTCTTTGCGGCTATTCTTGCCGGAATGTTTTTTATCGGGTTCCTTTTTACCGTTAGAAAATTTATTCTTTTCAGGCATTACTTTAAATAAGGGAGTGTAAAATGGATTGGGGTACTTTTAAAGAGGATGCGATCAAGTTTTTGATCGATACTTTTGAGCCGGGGAAGTCCGAGTATTTAAAGGGGATTTGGTCCGTTGTTGTCCCTATTGTTGAACATCTTTCAAAGATTGATATTAACAAGGACGGTATTATCAAGCATTATCGAGCAGAAGTTTGGGCAATTGCCCGTGATGAAAGCGTACAGTTCGGAAATGATCTTACGGAGGCTTTGATTAAAGAAGCCGATGGCGGGCTTTTAAAGCAGTTGATCACTTCAGCTTGGACTTCGCGGATCATTGCTCAGCTTATTCCGGGCACTTTTCCCGGTGAAACTTGGCTTGTCAACTTAATTCTTGAATGGATTGTCGGGGGGTTAAAGAAAGGTTTAAATCTTGCCGATGAAAAACTTGACGAGTTTGCAGAGAAGCGTTTAACCGAATGTAATGAAATTTTATCGGATTTTGTTGCTGATCTTGAGACGACCACAGGGTATCAGTTCAACACTGAGTTTTTCTGGGGGGCAGATACCTTTAAACTTTTTGCGTGGGATCCGGCGAGCCCAGATAACGTTCAAACGCTTCATGGGTCAATCGCTTCTTTAGAGGCTCACAAAGAACAAGATGACTACGATACCTTTCTGGACGTTTTTGTTCAGAGGTTACGCGAAGCCCTTCAAGGATAAACCTCCTTAATTTAGGGAACGGGAGTCTGTTTCTGACGGGTTGCAGACTCCCACTTTTTTATGCGAATACGACCGATACCTTTACATAAGATTCGCCTTGAAAAGAAAAATTTTTCAACGACCGATTACCCGAAAGATCATTTAATATGGGAGTTTTTTCGGTTTTACGGCGATACTGTTGTTGTTCCGGCTCGTTCTGATTACTTTAGAACGCGGGATGGTGGAATACGAGATATTTTTATTGTCAACGGGGCGACCGATGGTTCGTTTTTTACTGTAAACCGTTCGGAGATCACAATGGTTCACGAGTCGAATCCGTAACATATCTATAGGAGATTTTTTATGGAAGAAAAATTGTATGTTTGTGATTGTGTTGCCCTTGTGTGGGGCAAGAACGAAGCTGATGTTATTGAAACCATGATAAAAGAACTAGATAAGTTGCGGAAACGTCAGGGTTCGCCGAATCGTAAAGATGTTCTTTCAGGTGTGTTTCGTGTTTACCCAAGCAAGAATCTTACGATAAATAAAAATAGCGGATTTTCGTTTAGTTAAAATGACTCTAAAATTTTTCAGTTTGTTCTCTGGTATCGGCGGGTTTGAACTTGGTTTTCGGCGTGCGTTTAGCGATCTTGAGTGCGTTGGGGCTAGTGAAATTGATGAAGTTGCCGTTTCCATTTATAGAAAACATTTTCCTGAGATAAGGAATTTT
>Ga0209536_100002265_pt1 | contig 31277 bp, 35 predicted proteins | sample DeeMarSeWOR28_12_FD_187461 | JGI IMG/M metagenome (GOLD analysis project Ga0209536, IMG submission 187461) | Marine sediment microbial communities from White Oak River estuary, North Carolina - WOR-2-8_12 (SPAdes) (version 2) | ecosystem: Environmental > Aquatic > Marine > Intertidal zone >... | reverse complement strand
CCACATGAAGCACATCGAGTTCCGTCAGGAGTCCCGTTACCCGGGCTTCTACTACCGCATGGACAAGAACTTTGTCGATGAGGAGAACTGGAAGTGCTTCGTGAACTCCGTGTACGACAAGGAGACCAAGAAGTGGACCTGCTTCAAGCGTGCCCACACCGATCTGGTCGACAAGTCCAAGCTGTTCAAGTAACACCCGAACAGTAGCGTGACATAAAGTCCGGGTGCCTCACGGTGCCCGGACTTTTTTAATTCCGGTTTTGATTTGTTCACCGCAAAGGCGCAAGGGGCGTCAGGTAAGGATTCATATAACTCATTGTCATTCCAGGAAGTGACGTGGTTTATACGGCTGTTTCCCGACTTTGCAGTGAATGACGTGTTTTTTGAGAGGTACATCTGATGTCCGACGAAAAGAAACTAATCAACGATTCCCCGATCCCTGACAGCCCGGTGATTCCTGCACAGCTTGACGGGGATGCCGTCATCCAGTTCCGTTGTCACAAGGATATCGACTGTTTCAATGCATGCTGCAAGAACATCGATATCATGCTGACGCCGTATGACATCCTGCGTCTCAAGAAGCGTCTTGGCATTAGCTCGACTGAATTTCTCAGGCAGTACACGGAGCCGTTCGAGTTCGCCAGAAACAGTGTCGGAGGCGTCAAGTACAAACCGAAAGAGGGTACCCTCGAGTGCCAGTTTGTGACCGATGAGGGTTGCAGCGTTTACGAGGACCGGCCAACGGCGTGTCGCTACTACCCGGTTGGCCTTCTGTCCACGCGTCGCCAGGACGAGAACTTCGATCGTGCCTCCTATGCGCTGGTAACAGAAGACCATTGTCATGGCCATTTCGAGGACCGCAAGCTCACCATCGATGAATATCGTGAGGAACAGGGACTGCAGGAGTATGACGAGCTGGGTCGCGCCTGGCGGCAGTTAATCCTGAAGGTGAAATCCGCCGGCCCGGCTATCGGCAATATGTCCAGGACCAGCCTGAAGTTTTTCTTCATGGCCTGCTATGACCTGGACCGCTTCCGGGAATTCGTCAAAAGCGAGGGGTTCGGCTATACATACGATATCGATGACGAGCTGATGCAGCGGTTGCTGACAGACGACCTCGAGCTGATGAAATTTGGTGATCGTATGATCCGCCAGATCATGTATGCCGAGCAGAGCATCCCCATGAAAAAGGATGCAATGGAGGTTCACCTGGCGCACCGCGGCAAGAATAAAATTGAAGGAAAACACGATGATGTAGAGCGCCCCAGCATGGCTGCCTACGAGATGCCGCTGGACGGCGAAGAGGAAAGCGACAAGAAAGACTAGGCGTCTGCGCCAACGGCTTGCGGGTCGCGATGGATCTTCTGGACCGCGACGGGCAAGGCGCTCCCGTTGTGGACCCTCGGTTGCTCAGCCGGTCTCTTTGTGTGCCGCCGTAAGCTGCTGACAGACGGGGTGAGCGCTAATGGCAGCCAGTATGCCGGCGGCATCCAGACCGCATTCCGCCAGTTGCCCTGCATGATCGCCGTGGCCGATGAACCGGTCCGGGATGCCGAGATTGAGTATCGGGCAATTGCAGTTAGCGGCCGCCAGCGCCTCGTTGACGGCAGAGCCGGCGCCGCCGGCGACAGCGTTCTCCTCGACCGTCACCAGCAGTTCATGCCCGTCCGCCATGGCCAGCACCAGCTCCCGGTCCAGCGGCTTGATGAAGCGCATGTTGACCACGCTGGCGTCTATATCCGCGGCCGCCTCCAGGGCGGCGGCCAGGCGGCTGCCGAAGGCCAGTATGGCGACCCGCTGCCCGCGCCGGCTGATAGTCGCCCGGCCCACTGGCAACGGCTCCAGGTCGTTGCCCGGCAGACTGCCGGTGCCGGCGCCGCGCGGGTAGCGCACCGCGGCAGGCCCCTCGTGACGGTAGGCCGTGGTCAGCATCTGCCGGCATTCCTGTTCATCGGCCGGTGCCATCAGCAGCAGATTCGGCACGCAGCGCAGGAAGCTGATGTCGTAAGCGCCGGCATGGGTGGCACCGTCGGCGCCGACCAGTCCGGCACGGTCGATGGCGAGGGTGACATCCAGGTCCTGCAGGGCGACATCGTGGATCAGCTGGTCATAGGCGCGCTGCAGAAAGGTCGAATAGATTGCCACGACCGGTTTCAGGCCCTCGCAGGCAAGGCCCGCGGCAAAGGTCAGGGCGTGCTGCTCGGCGATGCCGACGTCATAGAAGCGGTCAGCATGCTGCTGCGAGAACCGTACCATCCCTGACCCCTCGCACATCGCGGGCGTGATGCCCACCAGCCGGTTGTCATCGGCCGCCATGTCGCAAAGCCAGTCACCGAATACACCGGTGTAGGTCTTGTTCGCCGTCCCGGCGTGCGGTTCACCGGTCTCGCGGTTGAACGGCGTGACGCCGTGGAAATTGCAGGGGTCCTGTTCGGCGTGGTGATAGCCCTTGCCCTTGCGGGTGACGACATGCAGGAACTGCCGCCCCTTGAGGCTGCGCAGGTTGCGCAGTGTGGACAGCAGTGTCGGCAGGTCGTGGCCGTCGACCGGCCCGATGTAGTTGAAGCCCAGTTCCTCGAACAGCGTGCCCGGCATGATCATGCCCTTGACGTGTTCCTCCCAGCGACCGAAGAAGCGCCGCGCGCCCGGCAGGCTGTTGAGAATGTGCTTGCTGCCCTCGCGTACCCCGGTATAGAGGCGTCCGGAGAGCAGCCGGGACAGGTGATTGTGCAGTGCGCCCCGGTTCGGCGAAATGGACATCTCGTTGTCGTTCAGTATCACCAGCAGGTCGCAGTCGCTGTCGCCGGCATTGTTGAGCGCCTCGTAGGCCATGCCGGCTGTCATGGCGCCGTCGCCGATGATCGCCACGGCACGGCGGCCGCTGCCGGCCTGCCTGGCGGCCATTGCCATGCCCAGGGCGGCGCTGATCGAGGTGCTGGAGTGTCCGGCACCGAAGGCGTCGTATTCGCTTTCCTCGCGGCTCAGGAAGCCGCTCAGGCCATCCGGCTGGCGCAGGCTGTGCATGGCGCCGCGGCGGCCGGTCAGGATCTTGTGCGGGTAGGCCTGGTGGCCGATGTCCCACACCAGCCGGTCGTGCGGGGTGTTGAAGATATGATGCAGGGCGATGGTCAGTTCCACCGTTCCCAGGCCGGCCGCGAGGTGCCCGCCGGTGCTGGCAACCGATTCGATCAGGAATTCACGCAACTCGCCGGCCAGCTGCTGCAGCTGTTTCTCCTCCAGGTCGCGCAGGTCGGCGGGAGAATCTATGGCGCTGAGGATTGGGTAGTGTGTCTGGTGCATGGGGGTAACCGGGACGGTTATTCTAGCAGAATCGCGCGGATGCTTTCCCGAAAGGCGGTCAGCACCCCGGCCTCGATCCAGGGATGGGTCCTGAGCCAGCGGATATTGCGCGGCGACGGGTGCGGCAGGGGGAAAACCGGGCAGTGCCTCCAGGCTGGACTTGCTCACGCCTGCTTCAGCATCTCCCCGAGCTCCAGTGGCGCGCGGCGTTCGCCCTCTTCATGCCAGCGTCGAAAGGCATCGGCGCCGGCCTCCAGGAAGCGGCGTTCCCCGGCATCATCGCGGAAGCCCTGCAGGCGCTCGCTGATGCTGCCGGTCTCGGAGACCGGGAGATTGAAGTACCTGTCGAGGAACGCGACGAACACCGCCAGCGACTCGGTTTCGCTCAGGCCGTGCTGTTGCCCGAGATACTCGATGGCGCCGAAGTGGAATGCCATGACCTTGCGCTGCTTCAGCGGGTAGCGGCCGACATCCTCCGTATCGACCCCGACAATGGTGGCCGTGGTGAAACGCCCGATGAGGGTGCGCACCTCGTCCAGCGGTGATCCGGGCGCTGTGCGCCTCGCAAACAATCGGCTGATGATGTTCACGGCCTGCCTGCTTCGGTCAGCCGCCGCGCGGTCCGGCGAAGTACCAGATGATGACGCCGAGCAGGGGCAGCACCAGTACCAGTACGATCCACAGTGCCTTCTTCAGCGTGTCGGCCGAACTCTGAAAGATGTTCAGGATGGCCCAGACATCGGCAACCAGTATCAGTAATCCGAAAATGCCACCAACTTCCATTGGGTCTCTCCTTTTGCCTGGTGTAACCACCTGTGCGCTGCAGCGGTGTCCGGGCTAACCGTCTGTTGCAGCGGTCGTGGCGCCGGCCGGTTCCGGCTGGCGGTGCGATCGCCTGTGCAGCATGATATCCATCCCGATCTTGAGCGCAACCAGCGCCAGCAGCAGGCCGATTGGCGAGCCGAGTGTTATGACCAGGAAACCGCCGGCAATGATGGCGAAATGCAGCACCAGGATACGCCCGTAGGGCGATGTCATGATCCTGCCTGTCTTCAGGCCGTCATACTCCCGGTTGCCGATATAGTTGAGGGCAAACGAGATCCCGTGGCTGATGAACAGGGCGGCGACAGCGTACAGCAGGGTGTCCGGCGCCACGGCGACAACCCGCCGGGTGACCTCGTACAGGATCTGCGGGAACACCAGCGGGCCCGGCCAGGTGCCCATCGGCATGATGTCCATACCCCCGGGTTCATCGCCGGCGAAACCGGTCAGCGCCAGGACAAAGACCCCGTGAATGCCGCAAAAGCCGCCGTAATGCATAATGAAGAACAGCACGCTGAACAGCGCGCCCGGCCCGGCGGCCATGAGCAGCTTGATGATGGTATAGCAGCCGATCACCAGGTTTTCGCACCAGTAGAGGACCACGATGGCGCCGACATCCCAGTCCAGCTGCAGAACGCCGAACACCGGGACGAGATTGGCGATGATCAGCGCGGCCAGCGTGACCGTTGAGCGCATCTGGGCGGTCAAGGTGAACTATCCTGCCGGCCGCTGTTTCAGCAGGTGGCCGACGATGCCGCTGATCGCGGGCACCATGATCAGCAGGCCGGTGACGACCAGTGCCCAGTCATGACCGGGGAAGGGCGGGCTGTCGCCGAACAGGCCGTTGCCCTCGTTGAACAGTTCGGCCAGGCCGAGTGCCAGCAGCAGGGTGCCGATACCGTCCAGCACGAGCAGTCGTAGCGGAATGCCGGCCGGTTTCACCGCCCTCAAGCTCGTTCTCCCCCGTTACCCGTCATCGCACATGTTAATGTCACTGGCACAGCCGGGGAATGTGCTGCGCTCGCTCGCGGAGCATCTGGCCGTGCCGTGGCAGGTGTAGCGGGCCTTCAGCCAGCGCCAGGCGAACCACACGCCGAGGCCTGCCAGCAGGTGCTTGAGTGTGTGGCCGCTGATGATGCCGGTCGCGGCAAGTACGGCGCCGTCGAACAGTTCGGCCGCCTTGGACAGAATGATCAGCACGAACACGGCCAGCAGATAGCGGCCGGCCTTGCCGGGATCCGGGTACTGCCATGCGATCAGCAGGATCAGGGGCAGTGGCAGGAACTGCACCAGGCCGTAGGGCCTGAGATCACCGTGGCCCGCGGACTCGGTGACATGCCAGTACCATACCGACAGCACGCCCAGCAGCGCCAGTGGCAGCAGCAGCTGACGTCCGATGCGCATATCGATGTATTCACCGACAATGATGGCAAGGAAGGACATGAAGGCCACGGCCATGGGCAGGCGGTCCCAGACCAGTGTCTCGTTGCCGGGATAGAGATGGTACCAGGCGGAACCGAGGCCGATAAGGATGACGGCGGCGAAGAAGACGCCATAGGCCGGCGACAGGGCGCAGCGACTGACTGCCTTGCCAATGACGCCCGCCAGGCCGATGCCGCCGGCCAGCACGAAGGCGAGATTGCTCAGTACATTCCAGATGTGCGGGATGCCGAACAGGCTGCGCTGGTCGGCGAAGTCGTGATAGCCGGGTGGCTGTGCAATCGGCGGCAGCAACAGCGCCACCATGATGCCGCAGGCGGTGACCAGCAGCAGCACCGGGATCCTGATGCCTTCGATGCAGGTGCGGCAGAATTCCGGTTCGCTGGTGTCGGGCATCGATGGCTAGAGCAGTTCGTCGTCGATGTCGTGCGCCGACAGGATGGCGCGGATGAATGTTTTCCAGTGCGCTTCCGGCTGCCACACCTGGTGGACGGCCTCGATCGCCTCATCCTGCGACGCGTCCTGGTGTATCACGCGGTACAGGAAGGTGAACAGCGAGGCGCGCTTGTTGGTCTGGCAGTGCACCAGCGTCTTGCGCCCCCTGCCGGCTGACATGATGTCGCTGAACAGCTGGAAGTCCTCCGGTCGCGGTGTGTTCCAGTCCACCGGTATGTTGATATAGCTGATACCGTTGGATGCGACGATATAGCCTTCATCCGGCAGTGAGCCATACACATCCGGCGGTGCCAGGTTGATGACCAGCCGGTAGCCGTCCACGGCAAGTTGCTGGAGCTGCTCCGGCGAGGGTTGTCCCGAGGTCGTCAGCTGTTCGCTGACGGCGATAAAGTTCAGCGGCGGCTCCTCCGAGCCGGTGCGCATCAGCAGCGGCGAGTAGAGGTACAGCCCGATGCCCAGCAGGGCGCCGATTACGAGCGAGACGGCGTGTTTACTGATCGTACGGTGCATGGTCAAAAGTTTAGCGCGTATGGCCCCCCGTGCAATCCCTTCAGTTACGGTGTTTCCAGACCAGGGTATAGACCACCCCGTTGACCACCAGTACGACGGCAGCCAGCAGGTACTGCATGCCCGGCGTCAGACCGGGCGGGTAGATCAGCGGCATGAGGTAGTGGCCGATGAAGCTGTCGCCGTAGCTGCCGAGGCCCGCGGACTCGCGCAGGCGGTTTTCCAGTGGTGTCAGCGGGCAGACCCAGCCTGCCAGTTCGATCAGGATACCCCAGAGGACGCAGGGCAGGTGCAGCCAGACGAGGCGGCGCCAGCGCAACACCAGCAGGCCGCCCAGCACGACGAAGACGATAAAGGCCGCATGCAGGGACAGGACAAGGTCGGCGAGCAGATTCAAGCTTTTCGGTGGCGCAGGGCGTATGACAGTATCAGGTAGCCGGTGATTGCAGACAGCAGGCTGCCCTCGATGATGCCGATGCGGTGCAGTGTGATCATGTCGGTGCCGGCCTGCTCGGCCGCCAGGGAGCTGATGAACAGGCTCATGGTGAAGCCGATGCCGCACAATGCCGACACGCCGTAGAGTTGCAGCCAGTTGACGCCTTCGGGCATACGGCCAACGCGCAGTTTTACCGCCAGCCAGGCAAAGCCGAATACACCGATCTGCTTGCCGAAGAACAACCCGGTCATGATGCCGAGGGGTATCGGGCTGAGCAGCAGGTCGGGTGACAGGCCATTCAACGGGATCCCGGCGTTGGCAAAGGCGAACATCGGCATGATCATGAAGGCAACATACGGGTGCAGCATGTGCTCCAGATGACGCAGGGGCGATTCGTGCTCATCGCCGTCCCTGTTCAGCGGGATGAAAAACGCCAGCAGTACACCTGCCAGCGTGGCGTGCACACCGGATTTGAGCACCGCGATCCAGAGTACGACGCCGACCAGGATGTAGGGTGCAATGTTGCGGACACCAAAGCGGTTCATGAAAAACAGGATCACTATTGTCACTGCGGAGATGGCCAGTGACAGGGTCGATATGTCGGTGGAGTAGAACAGCGCGATGACGAGAATGGCGCCAAGATCGTCGATGATGGCCAGTGTCAGCAGAAACACCTTCAGCGCTACCGGCACCCGGCTGCCGAGCAGTGACAGGATGGCGAGAGCAAAGGCGATATCGGTTGCCATGGGGATGGCCCAGCCGGTCATGGCGACGGGATCACCATGATTGAAGTAGACAAAGAACATGGCCGGAATGAGCATGCCGCCAACGGCGGCTATTGCAGGCAGGGCAATGCGCGAGGGGTCTGACAGTTCGCCGTCAAGGACTTCACGCTTGATCTCGAGTCCTACCAGGAAGAAGAATACGGCCATCAGGCCGTCGTTGATCCACAGCAGCAGCGGCTTGTCGATGGCCAGTGCGCCGATCCGGATGCCGACCGGTGTGCCCAGCAGGGCATCGTACAGGTCCTTCAGCGGGGTGTTCTCTGCGAGCACAGCCAGCACGGCGGCGCTGATGATCAGCAGCCCGCTGGCAGACTCCTTGCGCAAGAATTCCGGTATGGTATTGAGCTGCATGTAATTCTCCAGCGTATTCGGTTGTATTTCTGCTGATTCCAGTCCCGTGCAGGCGAGGCCCCATGGGCACGGCACTTCTATTTTAAATGGATTCCCGCGCGCGCGTGAATGACGTGTCTATTGCGCGACGGCCCCGCAGTCGACGGGGCGGCAGTGAGCCGCGTCGCCGCCGCGTGCAAGGGTCGCGATTTCTGCCGCGGTGTCGCGGTAATTCGGATCATCGGGTGCAAGCCCCGCAGCGCAGTCGGCGGCGGCCTGTGCCTGTAGCGGACAGGACAATTTCAGCAGCGCATAGGCCAGGTTGTTCCAGGCCTGCGGGTCCGCGGGCGACAGTGTGGTCGCCGTGCGAAAGGCCGTTGCCGCCTGCGGATAATCAGCCGCCGTGTAGAGGTTGTTGCCAAGGGCGAGAAAACCGCGCGGCTCTTTCGGCCAGTGCCGGGTGGCGGCACGGTAGGCCTGGCGTGCCGCAGCTGCCTGCCCGGAGGTTTCCAGGGCATGCGCGGCCAGCAGGTAGCTGTCCGGCCGGGCGCTGGCCGGCACGCTGCCAGGCGGCAGGATCAGCAGTGCCCAGTGGCCGCCCCTGGACCAGGTTCGCTCGAAGGTGGCCAGTGTGGTACGCCAGCGCCGGGTCGTGCCCGAGCGCAGTATCACCTCATTAGCCGCCAGGTCATAACCGATGACGACCGCAAAATGCCATCGTGGCAACCAGCCGGTGCCGAGATTCTGGAACACAAGTACCGGGTTGCCATGCGCCGTTTCCTCCAGCAGATCGGCCAGCGATGGCTGCAGCGGGTAGGCAAGCATGCCGTAGCGGCGCGCGGTGGCGGCGATTTCCTCCGGCAGGCTGCCCCTGAGTGCCGGGACATAAACGCCCGCCACCAGTTCCCCGGGGGTGACCTCGAGGTCATGCGCACCCAGCACCGTGGCCAGGGCGGCCGGTCCGCACTGGTAGCGTTCCTGCGGATGGAAGGGGGTGTCTTCCAGTTCGACACTCGCCGGCAGGCCGGTGGGCGGGGCGTCAAGCAGGATGCGTGTCTGCGGCGGTGTGGCGCAGCCGGCCAGCAGCAGGGCAATAATGCAAACACCCGCCAGGTGGCGGGTGTGCAGGTAAAACACCGGCGGGTTACTTGACCGGATGGATGAAGGGGAAGATATCGGTTGCCCCGATGACGTCCGTGATGACGAAGATGATGAAGATAACGAGCAGGATGCCCAGGATGTTGGTGCCGCCGGCATCCAGGCTGTCGATCTCCTGGTGAATGCGGGCCAGTTCGGCATCGGTCAGGCTGTTGAGGCGGGTCTCGACCCAATCGGCGCTGACGCCCCATTCCTGCAACTGCTGGCGGGTTTCGTCCCGGTCGAGAAACTGCTGCAGTCGCTCGTCGGCGAGGCCGCTCTGCGCCGGGCTGACGATCTCTCCAGTGCCGATCATGGCGGCCTGTGCGGGGAGGATTGGCATGAATGTCAGCATGGCGGACAGTAACCAGGCCATTGGACGTGTAATGAATCGCATTATGGTTTCTCCTTGATAAGCAGGTGTAGTCAGGGTTTGTTGTTGCGATGACAGGTGTATCGGGATGGCAGTATAGCACCAGCCCCGGCTTGCCGGCATGCGCCCCGTCACACTGCTGAGACGGGCCGCACAGCGCCCAGCCTGCCTGCCCCGGTCGACAAACCGGTGCCGGGTTCAGTGCTTTTCATGGTCTACGTAGACGAGCTCGTCCGTCGCGAAGCCGAGGCTGGCGGCCTGCTGCAACAGCCTGCCGATCGTGGCCTCGTCGGGATCCGGCGTCCTGGCCAGGATCCACAGATAGCCCCGGTCGGGCCCGCACACCATTGCCCAGGCATAGTCCTGCCGATCCAGCGCGATGACATGGTAGCCGCCGTAGAACGGGCCGAAAAACGAGACCTTCAGGCTGCCGGTGTCCCGTGGCCCGGTAAAATACGCCTTGCCCGTGGCCTCCTTCCAGGTGCCGGAAGCCGGGTCGTAGCCACGGTTGACGACATCGAGTCCGCCGTCATTGCGCCTGCTGTAATTTGCCGAGACCCGGGTGAGACCGCGTTCAAAGCGGTGGTCGAGCCGGGCGATTTCGTACCACGTACCCAGATAGCGTTCCGGATCGAATCCCGTGACGGGCTGCACCCCGGCCGGGGGGGCAGTACAGCCTCCGGCAAGCAGCAACAGGACAAGCAGCAGGCCATGCAGGGGGCGCACAGGGTTCACGGCTGCCTGCGCTGCAGTGTGCTTACCGAGCCGCGGCTGCCCGAGCGGTAGGTCAGGGTGTCATCGTCGAGCGAGAGAATTTCGTCGGTCTCGGTCCTGTTTGACTCGAGCAGCGTCAGGCTGCTTTGCGTGTAATGCCAGGTAATGCTGCGGCCCTCGAGCGCCCAGCTGCCGCCATAGGTCCAGACGGTCTCGTTATTGATCGTCATGGCGCCGGCGAACGTGCTGTCATCGCGGATGGTAAACACAGTCTCGATGTCTCCCCGCTCCGGGTGCGACTCGTGTGCCAGCCAGGTGCCGACCAGTTTCGCGGTATCGATCAGCGCGGAATCGGCAATCACCGGTTGTGACAGCCACAGGCTTGTCAACAACAGGCCTGTGATGGTGAGCAAGCGGGGTGGCATGGCGTCTTCCCGGTGGTCAGTCGGCGTCGTAAGCAGGAGCGGTGAGTACAGCGGCGCGGGGCTGACAGGAACTATCTGGTCAGCAGGGCTCGAAGGGACTCGCTGATCTCGAGCGCACTGTCGACATCAGCGGCCAGCGTGTTGATGTGACCCATCTTGCGCCCGGCGCGCGCCTCGCGCTTGCCATACAGGTGCAGATGCGCCCCGGGTTCACTGAAAACGGCCTGCCAGTCCGGTGTGCCGTGCTCCCAGATGTCGCCCAGCAGGTTGAGCATGACCACCGGGGACAGCAATTGTGTGTCGCCGGGTGGCAGCCCGCACAGCGTGCGCAACTGTTGTTCGAACTGCGAGGTCGCACAGGCGTCAACGGTAAAATGTCCGCTGTTGTGCGGTCGCGTGGCGAGTTCGTTGATCAGCAGTTCACCCTGACGGGTTATGAAAAACTCCACTGCAAGTACGCCGCAATAGTCCATGGAATCCGCCAGTCGGACCGCCATGCTGACTGCGGTGTCCCTGCTGGCCTCGTCAATGCTGGCCGGCACCATGGTGGTATCAAGTACGCCGTTGACATGACGGTTTTCACCGACCGGGTAGACGGCCTGCCGGCCGTCGCTGCAGCGTGCCAGCACCACTGAAATCTCGCGCGCCAGGTCCAGCATCTCCTCGAGGACACACGGCCGGTTACCCAGTTGCCCGAACGCGGACTGGGCTTCCTCCAGTGTGCTGACCTCGATCTGGCCCTTGCCGTCGTAGCCCAGCGATGCCGTCTTCAGCAGCAGTGGCGCCTGCAGCCTGGCGATGGCGTCCTCGAGGTCGGCAGCTTCGTAGATGGCAGTGAAGGGCGCGGTCGACAGTCCGTGGTCACGGATGAAGGTCTTTTCCCGGATGCGGTCCTGGGCGATGCGTACGGCCTCGGGGCCCGGTCTTACCGTGCAGAATTGCTGCAGGTACTCCAGGCTGTCAGCCGGCACATTCTCGAACTCGGTGGTGACGGCGGCGCACTCGTCACCCAGCATCTGCAGGGCTGCACGGTCCCGGTAGTCGGCCTTGATATGCTGGTCGGCGATCAGGCCTGCCGGGCTGTGCGGGTCCGGATCCAGCACGACGACCCGGTACCCCATGCTGTAGGCTGCCAGCGTAAACATGCGGCCGAGTTGCCCGCCGCCGAGAATGCCGAGTGTGGCGTCAGGCAGGATCATTATTCGGGGGAAGCTCCATGTCAAAGACCATCTGTTCCTGCTCCTTGCGGAATTGCTCAAGCCGTGCGGCGAGTTCGCTGTCTGATATGGCCAGAATACTGGCCGCGTAGAGCGCGGCATTGGCGGCGCCTGCCTCGCCAATGGCAAAGGTTGCAACCGGAACGCCTTTTGGCATCTGCACGATCGACAGCAGCGAGTCCATGCCCTTGAGGTATCGCGAGGGCACCGGTACGCCGAGTACCGGAACGGTGCTCTTGGCGGCCAGCATGCCGGGCAGGTGCGCCGCGCCGCCGGCACCGGCAATGATGCAGGCCAGGCCGCGTCCGCGGGCGCCGGCAGCGTAGTCAAACAACAGGTCGGGGGTGCGGTGTGCCGACACCACCCGGGTCTCGAACGCCACGCCCAGGCTTTCCAGCATGTCCGCAGCGTGCTGCATGACCGCCCAGTCGCTGTTGCTGCCCATGACCAGGCCAATGCGGGGTGCTTCGCTCATTACGGTGTCCGTTGGCTTTGAAATGCGAGCAGGCCATATTAGCATTTTCCCCGGCTTTTTCTATATTTCGCCGGATTCCAGGCCATGCGGACTCCAGCCGGCGGCCTGCCGGATTGCTTGTCTTTGTGCCGCTTACTGTACAATGCCGCTTTACCGTTCCGGAGTATCCCTATGCTGGACACCCTGTACGAATCCAGGTTAAAGAGCCTGCCGTTGCTGGCCCGCGGCAAGGTGCGTGATATCTATGGCATAGGCGACGACCATTTGCTGATCGTTACCACCGACCGCCTGTCGGCGTTCGACGTCGTGCTTCCCGACCCCATCCCGGGAAAGGGCGCCGTGCTGACGGCAGTGTCGAATTTCTGGTTTTCGCGCACCGCCGGGCTGGTGCCGAACCACCTGGCTGACATGACGCTGGAGCAGGCCGTACCGGATCCCGCCGAGCGGGCCGAGATCGAGGGCCGGGCGGTTGTCGTCAGAAAACTCAGGGCACTGCCGGTAGAGGCCATCGTGCGTGGCTACCTGATCGGCTCCGGCTGGAAGGACTACCAGGCGAGCGGGGCGGTATGCGGTATAGCGCTGCCCGCCGGCTTGCGGCTGGCCGACAGGCTCCCGGAACCGGTCTTTACGCCATCGACCAAGGCCGATGTCGGTGACCATGACATCAATATCGATTTTGACAGGACAAGGAAATTGCTCGGGGACTCGCTGGCCGGGCAGGTGCGCGATGTCAGCCTGCAGATCTATACCAGTTGTGCAGCCTATGCCCTGGAGCGAGGCATCATCATCGCGGACACCAAGTTCGAATTTGGCCTGGATGAAAACGACCGGCTGGTACTGATCGACGAAGTGCTGACCCCCGACTCCTCGCGTTTCTGGCCCGCGGACAGCTACTGCCCGGGGCAGAACCCGGACAGTTTCGACAAGCAGTATGTCCGCGACTATCTCGAGACGCTCGACTGGGACAAGACTGCGCCGGGGCCGAAGCTGCCGGCAGAGGTCATTGCCAACACGGCCGCCAAGTACCGCGAGGCCCAGGAACGATTAACACACTAGCAAGTCACTGGAGACAATCATGTACGGTTTTACTGTGAAATCCGCCGGCAGCATGGACGAGGTCGAGGCCAGGGTGACCGGGGAACTGCAAAAGGAAGGCTTCGGCGTGCTGACCGAGATCGACGTTGCCGCAACGCTGAAAAAGAAGCTCGATGTCGATCGCCGGCCCTACAAGATCCTGGGTGCCTGCAACCCGGTACTGGCCAACCAGGCCATCGATACCGATCCCGATATCGGTCTGCTGCTGCCCTGCAACGTGGTTGTGCGCGAAGAGGCTGACGGCTCGGTTACCGTCGGTTTCATGGATCCCGCGGCCGTGCTCGGTCTGGTTGACGTGGAGGGCATAGAGACACTGGCTGCCGAGGTGCGCGCGCGCCTGGAGCGTGTCAGGGATGCGGTGGCGGCGGATTCCGGCTAGTCCGGGTATGGCTGTACAAAGATTTACTGCAGTCGCGCGTCTCTGCGGTGAACTTCCCCGGTTTCCCCTGTTCCCCGGAATTCGACTATTATTACAGCCAGGCCCGCAGACGGAGTCGTCATGCCACTGCCGCGACTGTCCATCAACTTTGCAGATGCCTCGGAACCTCTAAGGTACCGCGCGCCCTCGCACGACGAAAACGGCAAATCACTGAGTGACTTCATGGTGCTGATCCCGGGGCTGAAGAAAAAACCGCGGCCTCAGATCAACCGCACCATCAATGAAATCCACATTGCACTGCTGGGCTACGCGGAGGCCGTGGTGTTTGCCGAGTTCAATCTCAGGCTTAACCTGTTATGGGTCTCCATTCGTCCGGTACCCGGTATCCGCTACGAAATCACCGGCGCCATCCAGGAGCGGGTGCCTGAAGCCAGGCTCGTTTCCCATATCTGATTCGTGTTCATGAGCATCCTGCTGCTGCAAGGCCTTTCGGGTGCGCTGTTCGGTGCGGTCCTGTTTTACCTGCTGGCCTCGCTGCTGTCGCGTCGCTGGGTCCGGGTCGACGTCTACCGTTTGATGCTGTTCATGTCGGTCGCCTTCCTGGTGGCCATTGTCTGCGAGGTCATGCTCGGCAGGCTGTACTACCTGGTGGTCGGCAGGCCCCTGTGGCAGTACCGTGTGTGGCCGATCCATGACGGCTATACCTCGGCGCTGAATTTCATCATCTGGCCGGTCTACGGCTACTACTGGTATTTCCTGCACCATGTCCTGCAGCAGCACCGACTGGTGTTCCGGCGTGCCTGGCTTAACGGTATTTCCTCCGGACTGGACGGGCCGTTGCTGGAGATCCTGGCCAACGGCTTTTTCCTGCTGTTTTACGGCACGTTCTATTTTTACTATCTGCCGGGCGACCTGAGGCATTACACCTCGGTGCAGGTGGTTCCCCTGTACATGATCATGGGGGTCTGCCTTGCCCTGATTATCGAGTACCTGCAGGCGCGCCCGCCTCGCTGGCACTACCCGGCCGGGTTCTATCTTGCCGGCCTGGGCTTTGTGCTGGCGGGGTAGTTTGTATATTGCCTGAAAATCGCCGGGACCTGCGGCCTGTTGATGTAATCATTCTTCTGTGACTCCAGTGGCGATTACCCGCAGGCCGACTGTCGCTAGACTGGCTGGGCGAAATAGTCGGCCAGAAACTCGTCGAAGCTCTTGTTGTCGGCCGCCTCCATGGCCTGCTGGTCGGCAATTGACTGCTGCACGGCGGCGTCGATCAAGGCGAAGCCTTCCGGGTCCGGCGGCAGGTTCATGAAGTAGTCATGATGCTGGCGTGACATGCGCTGTGCAAAATGGAAGTGGCCCTCATCGTGCTTGCGCATACCGGCCAGGATACGGGCAGACGGCGTCAGGTCCGGGTCCTCGACAGCCGCCTGCTGCTGATGCAGCGCGGCGACATGGGCATTCCCGGGTTGCTGTGCGTCGAGCGCCTCGGCAAAACCCTGCATGGCACCCAGCAGTTCGCCTGCCCAGTCGGACAGGCTGACCTGCCGGCCGTTGCGATGCAGTTCAAGGCCGGGTTTGCGGCCCCGGTAGCACACGGCGTCCAGGTTGTAGTCGATCTCCCGGCGTTCACTGTCGCTGATGCCGGGGCTGTCCTGGAACAGGCAGAAGGTCATGAATGTTTCCAGGAAATGGCACTGAGGCTCGCTGATGCCCAGCGGGTGGAACATGTCGATATCCAGCGAGCGCAGTTCGATATAGCGCACACCGCGCCGTTGCAGGGCGTGGGTCGGTTTTTCGTTGAATTCCGGCACCTGCTTGGGACGTACCGAGCTGTAGTACTCGTTTTCGATCTGCAGGATATTGGCATTGAGCTGACGGTACTTCCCGTCCACCTTGACGCCGATTTCCTGGTAGCGCGGGCAGGGCGTCTCGATGGCGCGGGTCAGGCTTTCTATGTAGGCAGGCAGGTTGTCATAGCAGGCCTTGAAGCCGGCCTCGCCTTCCTGGCTGTTCTGGTAGCCGATGTCACACATGCGCAGCGAGGTGGCGTACGGAGCGTAGTAGGTGTTCTCGTTGAAGTCTTCCAGTTCGGTCGGTATGCCGCACAGGAATGTCTTGCAGATGGCAGGTGAGCTGCCGAACAGGTAGGGTACCAGCCAGCCATAGCGCTGCAGGTTCCGTATCGTGTGAAAATAACGCTCGGAGATGAAGTCCTGCAGCGGCTGGCTGTCGGCGAGCAGTTCACGGTAGACAGGCCAGAGGCGCTCGGGGAAGGAATAGTTGTAATGTGCACCGGCGATCACCTGCATGACGCGCCCGTAGCGGTAGCCGAGGCCGCGACGGTACACTGTTTTCATGGTGCCGGCGTTGGAACTACCGTACCGGGCCAGCGGAATGAAGGATTCACCTTCGACAACACAGGGCATGCTGGCTGACCAGAGCAGCTCGTTGTCGAGTTTTGAATACACGTAGTGCTGCAACCGGCGCAGGAAGGCGTGGGCCTCGTGCAACTCGGTGAACGGCGGAGTGATGAACTCCAGCAGTGCTTCGGAGTAGTCCGTCGTTATCCATGGGTGTGCAAGTGCGGAGCCAAGGGCTGCCGGGTGGGCGGTCTGGGCAATGCCGCCATCGGGGCCGACCCGCAGGCTTTCCTTCTCCAGCCCGGTGCTGCCTCCCCCGAGTACGGCCGGATTGCCGGTACTGAGCAGAGCGGATAGCCGGTTTTCAGCCTCTTGGTACAAGGATATACATTCCTGTTTATGCGGGATTTGCGTCGCTGGTGCTGCGACATGTATGTTGTGCCGTAAGAGGCTGTGTTACTTTATAGAAAATGCCCGACGGCAGGCAACCGGACGGGGTATAAAAAACGGAAATTTCATTGCGCCGTCTGCCTGTGCCCGGCGACGGGATTATAACCAGATTTCTTGTCTGTGCCTGTTATTGTTCAGGCCAGTCGTGACAGTTGGGATATGTGGCCACGTGTGGGAGCGGGTTTTATGCCACGGCAGAACAAGACACTGACAATAAACGATATCAAAGTCTCCTGCGGCAGCTGCAGTCTGGCTGAGCTGTGCCTGCCTCACGGGATGAGCGGTAAGGAGCTCGATGAGCTAGACAAGATCGTTGTGCGTCATCAGCCTTACCAGCCAGGTGAACACCTGTTCCGTGCGGGTGACAACAGCCGGTCCATGTTTGCCCTGCGTTCCGGCGCGCTCAAATCGTATTGCACGACCGAGGACGGCGAGGAGCAGGTGATCGGCTTCACGCTGCCGGGCGAGTTGCTGGGCCTGGACGGCATGGAAGACGGCAACTATGCCAGCAACGCCCTGGTGCTCGAGACTTCCAGTATCTGTGAGTTGCCATTCAACCGCCTCGAGGAGCTGTGCCAGACTCTGCCCGGACTGCACCGGCAAATGATGCGTGTGGTTGGCAAGGAAATCACCGCCGACCAGCGAATGCTGTTGCTGCTGGGCAAGCGCAGTGCCGAGGAGCGGCTGGCGACCTTCCTGCTCAGTCTCTCGAAGCGCTACCGTGCCCGTGGCCTTTCCGCCACCGAGTTCAACCTGCCGATGTCGCGCCAGGATATCGGCAATTACCTCGGGCTGGCCATTGAAACGGTCAGCCGCCTGTTCGCGCACTTCCAGGATCTCGGGGTGCTGAAGGTCAACCGTCGCCAGATTGTCCTGACGGACCTCGACAGGCTGACGAAAATGGTGGAAGGCTGTATCGGCCTGAACGCCGTCTGATTGTTGCCGGTATAGCCCGGCGGGGCATCAGATCACTTTCGAGTAACCGCCACCGCCGTCGCGCTCGCGCAGGTAACGGTCAAATACCATACAGATATTCCGCACCAGCAGGCGCCCGGCAGGCAGGATCTGCAGCGTCTTGCCCTCCAGTTCCAGCAGTCCATCCTGCTGCATCACCTGCAGGTCCTTGATCTCCGCCTTGAAGTGCGAGGCAAAATCAAACTTCCAGGCACTTTCCAGCGCTCCGATATCCAGGCGGAAATGGCACATCAGCTGGGAGATGATCTCGTTGCGCAGCAGGTCGTCGGGCTCCAGTTCCACCCCACGCTCCAGTGCGAACTGTCCGCTGTCGATCCGCTGATAGTATTCCTCCAGGGTGCGCACGTTCTGGATGAAGTTGTCGCAGACCTTGCCGATTGCGGTGACGCCGATGCCGATCAGGTCGCAGTCGGCATGTGTGGAATAGCCCTGGAAGTTGCGGTGCAGTGTGCCCTGTTGCTGTGCCACTGCCATTTCGTCGTCCGGCCTGGCGAAATGGTCCATGCCGATGTAGACGTAGCCGGCAGAGGTCAACTGCGAGATTGTCTGCTGCAGGATGTCGAGCTTCACCTCGCTGGACGGCAGATCAGCCTCGTTGATACGGCGCTGCGGCTTGAAGCGTTCCGGCAGGTGGGCGTAGTTGTAGACGGCAATGCGTTCGGGCGAAAGGTCGACGACCTTGTCGAGCGTTTCCGAGAAACTGTCCGCACTCTGGAACGGCAGGCCGTACATCAGGTCGATATTGATCGATCTGAAGCCAACATTCCGTGCCGTATCGATCACCTCCCGGGTCAGCTCCTTGCTCTGGGTACGGTTGACCGCCTTCTGGACCACGGCATTGAAGTCCTGGACGCCGACACTCATGCGGTTGAAGCCAACGGCGCGCAGTGTCCTGATTTTCTCGAAATTAACCGAGCGCGGATCGATTTCAATGGAGTATTCACCGCTGTCGTCATGCAGCAGCTGGAAATGCCGGCCGGTGACGCGCATGAGTTCGCGTATCTGCTCGGAGCTCAGGAAGGTCGGTGTGCCGCCGCCCCAGTGTAACTGCTCGACGCAACGGTCGGGGTCGAACAGCTTGCTCTGCATCTCGATTTCGCGGTAGATATGCTGCAGATAGGGTGTTGCGCGGCTGTGGTCGCCGGTAACGATCTTGTTGCAGGCGCAGTAGAAGCAAACCGTGTCGCAGAAAGGAATGTGCATATAGAGTGAAAGCGGACGCGGGATCGGGTCTTCGTTACTGTGGGCCGCCCACTTGCGGTAGTCGCTGTCGGTAATGCCACCATGGAACTGGGCCGCCGTCGGGTAGGAGGTGTAGCGCGGCCCCGACCGGTCATAGCGACGGATCAGGTCGGCATCGAATGCGATGTTTTGCGTCATGAATCTGTTTGTCTGTTGGTCTGGAGCCTTGAGCGCGATAATCCGGGCAGGCTGGCACAGGTCGTGTACCGGCGCCCGGTTACTTGCTGCAATCGTACGTAACGGTAGGGCTTTATTCTTATCGCCTTGCGCGCCAGGAAAGTTGACATGGATCAACACAAGCCTTTTTTGGAGTTTTATTAATTACTGTTAATTTAGGCCCGTTTTGCTCCCGGGCACTGATATGCACCACGGGCTGGCAGGCTAAGCCATTGAAGCTTCTATGCCTTGGCGGCGTGGGTTTGAATATGACAGTTACCCGCGATGTGTGCGGCCGGGTACAGTGACGTCATGAATACCAGTGTCGGGATCAGCCCCGGCTCGATGCCGCTGACGATGGCAGGCAGCCGTGGCCGGTACCGGCCCGGGACTCTGAATAAGCCTGCCGGGGCATCACGCTGGCGTCATGCGGCGATCAGCAGATGCGCGGCAGGGGGTCATCCTCGAGTTCCTCCAGGATGCGTTCGCCACCAAGCCCTGTCGCCAGTGTGACGCGCTGCAGGCTTGCGTCCATGTGCCCGACAAGCGCGGCATCCCTGCCCTGCGGCAGTGCCTGCCAGCGCTGCAAAAGGGCACCGGCCCCGGCGGGATCGATGATGGAGACCACCCGCCCCTCGCAGGCCAGAAACAGCGGATCGTAGCCGAGCATGTCGCAGACCGATTGCACCGGGTCCCTTACGGGTATGCGGGTTTCCTGTATGCGTATGCCCATACCGGTGGCGCGCTGCAGTTCATGGCACACTGTTGCCAGACCACCGCGGGTCGGGTCGCGCATGAAGCGCAGTCCGGGGATCTCCATGGCTGCCAGTGTCAGCGGCAGGACACTGGCGGCGTCCGACTGCAGTTCGCCATGCAGGCCGAATTCCTCGCGGGCCAGCATCACGGCAATGCCGTGATCACCGACCGGGCCGCTGACGATGATTGCATCGCCATCCTCGACAAGGTCGAGCCCCAGCCGGTGACCGGTGCGAATGCCCAGTCCGGTCGTCGCCAGGTACAGGCCGCCGCCCTCGCCGCGGCGCAGCACCTTGGTGTCGCCGGCCGCGACGGCCACGCCGATATCGCGGGCGGCCGCAGCGAGACTCTCGATAATGCGGTCCAGCTGCTCGACCGGCATGCCTTCCTCGATGAAGGCATTCAGGCTCAGGTATTTCGGCACGGCGCCGGCCACGGCCAGATCATTGGTTGTACCATGAACGGCGAGAGAGCCTATATTACCGCCGGGGAACTCCAGGGGCTGCACGGTAAAGCCGTCGGTCGTGAACAGCACCTCGTTGCTGTCGAGCGTCAGCGGCACGGCATCCGCCTGCACGTCGAGGTCGGGATTGGACAGGTGACGCGCAAAGATCTCGTCAATCAGCTCGCGCATGAAGCGCCCGCCGTTGCCATGGGCAAGCGAGATGTGGGTATCGAGCATACGGTTACTCATTATTCTGGCGCTCCATACTGGGATGACGGGCAGGGTGCCTGTATTGATCCAGATCACCACATCGTACTGGCTGTAATTATAAATTTGGAAGCATTAATGCATGATGGCTGTGGCAGACAGCCAAAACCTCGCGCTGATGCAGGTGTGACATGACAGAAACCCATTATTTCGCAGATATACTGGTGCTGCTGGCAGCGGCAATTATCACCGTTCCCGTGTTCCAGAGGCTGGGTCTGGGTTCGGTGCTTGGCTACCTGGCTGCCGGTGCCATTGTCGGTCCCTGGGGACTCGGGTTTATCGACGAGATCCAGGAGATCCGGCATATCGCGGAGTTCGGTGTGGTATTCCTGCTGTTTCTTATCGGTATCGAGCTGAAACCGGCACGTCTGTGGTCCATGCGACGCATGGTATTCGGCCTTGGTACCGCCCAGGTGGTGGTGACCGGGCTGGTCATTGCCGGCCTCGCCCTGCTGTTCGAGCAGTCGCTGAGGACGGCGGTGATTATCGGTTTCGGCCTGGCCCTTTCCTCGACGGCATTCGTTCTGCAGATCCTGACCGAGCGAGGCGAGTTGGGGGCAGTGCATGGCAAGACGGCATTTTCCATACTGCTGCTGCAGGACCTGGCGGTGGTGCCACTGCTGACACTGGTGTCACTGCTGGCGGCCGATAGCACGCTGCTGGAGGGCATCGAGTTCGCGATACTGGAGGCCGTACTCGTGATTACCCTCGTCATCCTTGCTGGCCGGTTTTTACTGTCACCTGCGCTGCGGCTGGTGGCGACCAGCCGCACGGCAGAGGTGTTTACTGCGGCGGCCGTGTTCGCGGTGCTGGGCACGGCGTGGCTGATGCAGCAGGTGGGGCTGTCGCTGGCACTGGGCGCGTTTCTTGCCGGGCTGATGATGGCGGAGTCGCACTACCGGCACCAGGTGGTTGCCGATATCCAGCCGTTTCGCGGCATCCTGCTGGGCCTGTTTTTCATGGGTGTCGGTATGTCTATCGATTTCGGGCTGCTGGGCAGGCAGAGTGCCCTGATCGCCGGGCTGGTGCTTGGCCTGCTACTGATCAAATCCACGATTATCTGGGTGCTGTGCCGGCTGATGGGAATCGGCACGCCGGATGCCACGCGGGTATCGTTGCTGCTCTCACAGAGCGGGGAATTCGGTTTCGTGATATTCGGACTGGCGACCGTCAGCGGCATCCTGCCGGCGGAGCTTTTCAATATTCTGGCCCTGCTGGTGGCGCTGACGATGGCCACCACACCGTTGATGGCGAATCTCTGCGAATTCCTCAACCGGTGCCTGCCCCGATCGGTTGCCCGCCATGATGTCAGTACCGATCATATGGAAGCCGGGCTGCCACATGTCATCATTGCCGGCTTTGGCCGCGTGGGTCGACGGGTGGCGAAGATCCTGCAGGAGGCGAACATGCCCTATCTCGCCATCGACAGTAATGCCGACCGCGTACAGGAGGGCCGGCGCGAGGGCTTCCCGGTCTTCTACGGCGATGCCAGCCGGGTCGATGTACTGAAGGCGGCGGGCGCCGGCGAGGCCGGTGTGCTGGTCTGCACGCTTGACCGGGCCATGCCTGCCGTGCGGCTGGTCAACATCATGCGCCAGCATTACCCGGACATCGCCATCCATGCCCGCGGGCGTGACCGGCAACACTGCGAACAGCTGCTCAAGGCCGGGGCAACGGTTGCCATATCGGAGACACTGGAAGCGAGCCTGCAGCTCGGTCGGGCGGTGCTGATTGCCATGGGTGCACTTGAAGATGATGCTGCTGCGCTGATCACGTCATTTCGCGAGGATTATTATGGCTAGCGCTGCAGCGGTCATTGCCGCTTTCAGACGCACTGGCCGCCACCGCGGAGGGCATGCCGCATAAACGTAACACCCCCCGCGGCTTCCGCGCCGTATTATCTGCCGGCACCGCATGCCCGCGAGGCCGCGGATGTGCTCACCGGATTGCAGGGCACACCGAACGGCCTGAGCCATGCCGAGGCGGCTGCCCGCCTGCAGCGCTGCGGGCGCAATGCCCTGCCGGCTGCGGAGCCTCCCGGCATTGTCCACGTTTTCCTGCACCAGTTTGTCAGCCCGCTGATCTACGTTCTGGTGGCCGCGGCACTGGTGTCGCTGCTTATCCGTGAGTGGTCCGACGCCGGGTTCATCTGCGCGGTCCTGCTGCTGAACGCCATTATCGGCACCGCACAGGAATATTCCGCCCAGCGCGCGGCGACGGCCCTGCAGCAGCTGGTGACTACCCGAAGCCGGGTTCTGCGCGAGGGGGATACCCACGAACTCGACGCGCAGGAACTGGTTCCCGGGGACATCGTGTTGCTGGAATCGGGCGAGCGCGTCCCGGCCGACATGCGTCTGCTTTCCAGCCACGACCTGGAGATGGACGAGTCACTGCTGACCGGCGAGTCCCTCGCAGTATTCAAGCGCGCAGACGCCGTGTTGCCGGAGGACAGTCCGCTGGGTGACCGCGTCAACATGGCCTTTGCCGGTACGCTGGTGAATCGCGGCCGCGCCCGCGGTGTGGTGACGGGAACGGCGCTGGACACGGAACTCGGACACATTGCCTCCGCCGTGCTGGGCAAGGCTCCGACCAAGGCGCCACTGCTGGTGCGTATGGAACGGTTCACCCACCGGGTGGCGATCCTGATCGGCCTGGCTGCATTGCTGATGGCAGGTGTGGCACTGGCCCGCGGCATGCCGCTGGATGAAATCTTCCTGCTGGCCGTGGCGTTGGCCGTGTCGGCCATTCCGGAGGGGTTGCCGGTGGCGCTGACGGTCGCACTGGCCATCAGCATACGGCGCATGGCACGGCGGCATGTCATCGTCAGGCGCCTGCTGGCGGTCGAGGCGCTCGGCTCCTGCACCTTTATTGCCACCGACAAGACCGGCACCCTGACGGTCAACCAGCTCACCGCGCGCCGGATAGTCTTTCCCGGCCTCGAACCATGGGAAGTCACCGGCGACAGCCTGGAACCGCAGGGCAGTATTCTCGCACCCCTTGGGGCGCCGCTGCCGCAAGAGGCGGCCATGCTGGACTGGCTGTGCCAGGCGGCGGTGCTGGCCAATGAGGGTTTTCTGGGGCGCCGTGGCGACAGCTGGGTCGGGCACGGCGACGCCGTCGATGTGGCCCTGCTCGTCATGGCGCACAAGGCCGGTGTCACCCAGGCGGAGACCTGCAATTCCCTGCCGGAGATTGCGACCATCCCCTTTGAATCGGAGCGACTGTTCGCGGCGAGCCTGAACGGGATGGATGGCGGGCAGTGTGCCTTCGCCAAGGGGGCGCTGGAACGCCTGCTGCCGATGTGCAGCACCATGGCAGCGCCCGGCGGCCCGGTGGCACTGGACCGTGACGTGGTGGAGCAGCAGGCGCAGGCGCTGGCGATCCAGGGGCACCGGGTCATCGCCCTGGCGGCCGGTGTCATCGAGCTGGGGCCGCAGGAGGTGTTCTCGGAGGAACATCTCGGGCAGCTGACACTGATCGGTCTCGTCGGCCTGATCGACCCGCTGCGGCCCGAGGCAAAGGCGGCTGTGACGGCCTGCCAGGAGGCTGGTATCCGGGTGGCCATGGTGACCGGGGATCACCCGGCGACCGCTTATGCCATCGGTCGCGAACTGGAACTGGTGAGCAGCCCCGGGGAGGTGGTATCCGGCCCTGAACTGAAACAGGCGAAGGACGCCGATGCCATGGACCGGCTGACCGGGGGTGCGCGCGTGTTTGCCAGGGTGGAGCCACAGCAGAAGCTCGACATCATCCAGTCATTGCAGCGCATCGGGCATTTCGTTGCTGTTAGCGGCGACGGTGCCAACGATGCACCTGCCTTGCGTGCCGCCCATGTCGGTGTGGCCATGGGCCTGGGCGGCACCGACGTGGCCCGCGAGACCGCTGACCTGATTATTACCGATGACAACTTTGCCTCGATCGTGAACGGCGTCGAGGAAGGGCGGATTGCCTACGCCAACGTGCGCAAGGTGATATTCCTGCTGATATCGACCGGGGCGGCGGAACTGGTGCTGTTCACCCTGGCGCTGCTGGGTGGCCTGCCGCTGCCGCTGCTGGCGGTGCAGCTGCTGTGGCTGAACCTGGTGACCAACGGCATCCAGGACGTGGCACTGGCGTTTGAGCCGGGCGAGGGCGACGAGCTGCGGTGTCCGCCACGACCGCCGCGCGAATCGATCTTCAACCGGCTCATGATCGAGCGCGTCGTGCTGTCGGCACTGGTTATCGGCAGCGTCGCCTTCATGGTGTTCCAGTGGCAGCTGGTGCGCGGCTTCTCGCTGGAGGAGGCACGCAACGGTACGCTGATGCTGATGGTGCTGTTCGAAAACATCCATGTCTTCAACAGTCGATCGGAAACCCTGTCGGTCTTCCGGCACAACCCGATGCGTAATCCCCTGCTGTTGTTCGGTACGGCAACGGCGCAGCTGATTCACGTTGGTGCCATGTACACGCCGTGGATCAGCGATGTGCTGCGCATCCAGCCGATCAGCCCGCGGCACTGGGCCGAGCTGCTGGTGCTGGCGCTCTCTGTGCTGGTCATCATGGAAGCGCACAAGTTCCTGCTGCGGCGGCTGACGGTACGCCACAGGGGTGGCCGGCCGGCACGCTGAGGGTCGCTATTTTTCCGGGTAGCCGCTGGCCTTCAGTGCTTCCACCAGCATGCCGCGCAGCCCGTCATCGGCCGTGACCCTGACCCGGCCGGACTCGATATCGACGCTTACGGCCTGCACGCCATCGAGCTTGCCCAGTGCATCCTGTATCGCGCTGGCGCAGCCGCCGCACTTGATATTGTCTGCCTCGATTATGTATTCCATGCTGTCCCCCTGCCAGCTGTGCCGTGCACTAACCCTGTTGCCCGTGCAGGAGCGGCTTCAGCCGCGATAGCCATGACATGGGCCATGTGCAGGAATAGCCACGACACAAAACCCTGCATAAAAATTTCGGTGGATCCCGGGGCCGGTTTCATGGCCCGCGGCATGACTACTGGCCTCAGGCGGCCGTCGACCGCTTTCCGGGTTTTAGCGGTTCACGAATGCCGCCGGACCACCAGATGCGGCAGGCACCCTCGTCCGAGACCATGCAGGGCCCGATCGGGTGGCGTGGCTGGCAGGCAGTGCCGAACAGCCGGCATTCGTTCGGGTAGATCTTGCCGAGCACGACCCTGGCGCAGTCACAGCCGGGCGGCATCTCGCCGGCGCGCTTGCGGGCATCATCGGCATAGGCCGGAAATGCACGGCGCGCATCATGTGCCTGGTAGGCGGTGTTGATGGCAAAGCCGGAATCCGGGATCACGCCAACGCCACGCCAGTTGGCATCCGCAACCCCGAGAGCAGTTGCCAGCTGCCGCCTCGCGGCAGGGTTGCCGCCGGGCCGCACCAGTTCCGGGTAGCAGTTGTCGAGGAAACGGCGCTCCTCCAGCAGCTGTCGCAGGGTCGAGTACATGGCAGCCAGCAGGCTCTCCGGTGTGAAGCCGGCGATGGCGGCCGGTATGTTGTGCCGGTCAACGACAAACTGCCATTCCTCCGGCCCCATGACGGTGGAGACATGGCCCGGTGCGATCAGCGCATCGAAGCCGGGGGTGTCGGAGTCGAGCAGCATGGCCACCGCCGGCCAGGTCAGACGGCCGGACAGCAATACGAACAGGTTCTCCGGTACACCCTCGACCAGCATTGCGGCTACCGGCGCGGTGGTGGTCTCGAAGCCGGCGGCAAAGAACACCACTGGCGTGTCGGGGTTTTCGCGGGCGATCCGGGCGGCCTCGCCCGGGGACGCGATCGGCCTGATGTCGGCACCCAGCGCGCGGGCCTGTTCCAGGGAGCGGGCGTCCTTCTTCGGTACGTTGACCGGGACACGCAGCATGTCGCCGAAGGCAACCAGGATGATGTCTTCGTGGAGCGCCAGCTGGATTGCCTCGAATATGTCCTCCTCCGGGCAGATGCAGACCGGGCAGCCGGGACCGGGGATCAGCTCAATGGCTTCCGGCAAGGCGCTGCGCAGTCCGGCCATGGTGATGGAGCGTTCATGGCCGCCGCAGACATTCATGATACGGACGGTGTCACCCAGGGGCAGGGCGTGTATCTGCTCCAGCCAGTACGTTGCGGAGGTGGCGGACATGGTGTGTGCCCGCTCAGGTGATGGCGGCGGCAGCGTCCTGCGCTTCCGCGGTTAGCACCGCGTTGCGCTGTGCAATTGCATCGTGCAGCCAATCCAGCCACTGGTCGAGACCGGCGCCGGTTTTGGCGGACAGTTCGATCACCGGCGCCGGGTTGGCCAGTTCCCGCAGATAGCGCCGTGCGTTTTCCGGACGGAAGTCATCCAGCACCGGCAGCAGGTCCGCCTTGCTGAGCAGCATCAGGTCTGCTGCACGGAACATGACCGGGTACTTGGCCGGCTTGTCGTCACCCTCGGGCACCGACAGCAGGGTGACATTGTGGTGCTGGCCAAGGTCGAAGCTGGCGGGGCAGACCAGGTTGCCGACGTTTTCTATAAAGAGGATATCCAGCCCGTCGAGCTGCATGTGATGCAGGGCGTCGTGCACCATGTGGGCGTCGAGGTGGCAGGCGCTGCCGGTCGTGATCTGGACGGCCTCGACACCGCGTGCGCGGATGCGACTGGCGTCGTTCTCGGTCTCCAGGTCACCCTCGATGACGGCCATGCGCAGGTTGCCGTCCAGCGCCTCGATCGTGGCCTCCAGCAGTGAGGTCTTGCCGGCGCCCGGCGAGGACATCAGGTTCACCACCAGTACATTGTGGCGGTCAAAATGCTCGCGATTATGGGCGGCGGTGTGGTCGTTCTCGTGCAGCAGGCCGTGCAGTACCGATACGGCCTCGCGTCCTTCCGCGGTCTTTTCCAGCCGGCCGCCCGGCCTGAGCAGATGGGCGTTGCCGTGCGTTACGTTACAGCCACAGGTGTCACACATTCCGCTTTACTCCGTGGGTATCAGGTGTTTTCCGGGACAGCATGTTGCGGCGCGGCACTGTCGCTTTCAGTCTGCAACAGTTCAACGCGGCTCAGGATCAGTTCATCGCCGCTGACGAGTTCCGTATGCCAGTCGCCGCAGTTGCCGCAGACCAGTCGCGAGGGCAGGGCATCCGTGACCTGGTCACACTGCTGACAGCGGACACGCACCGGCAGGCAGTCCAGCTCCAGCCTGGCCCCGTCGGCGACGGTGCCGGCACTGGCGACGGGAAAGGCCTGCTCGAGCAGGCGAGGTTCAACACCGGATAACGGCCCGATACTCACACAGATCGTATCGACGCGCTGTGCAAGACGTTCCCTCGCGATCCCCTCGACCTGCTCGATCAGTGCCTGACAGACGGCAAGTTCATGCATCGGCTTCTCCCAGCATCTGGTCATAGAGTTCCCAGGCCGTGCGCGCTTCCTGCGGGCTGATCTTCTGGATGGCGTAGCCGACATGGACGACGACATAGTCATCTTCCTGTAACGGTTCATCCTGCATCATGAACAGGCTGACATCACGCTCGACGCCCTTGGCCTCGCAGCGTGCCATGTAGCCGTCGATTTGTCTGATCTGCATTGGAATGCCGAGACACATAAGCGGTGATAGTCTCCAGTTGCTTGGAAAAGCTTGCTTTTTTTATTGCATGGACTAGATTCTACATGCTTCAGACTTAAAGCCTAGCCAATTCAGAGAGAAATTGACAGAGATCAAGAACGGTGCACAGGCTTCGGGTACCATCCGGTTAAATTGACAGAAAAAACAAGCAGGGGAGATGCTTTTTTGGCCAATAACAACACGCTGGTGCTGGGAATAGGCAATACCCTGCTATCTGATGAAGGCGTTGGCGTGCACATACTGGCCTACCTGCAGGAAAACTATCCCGATCTCCCGCGCGTGGAATACCTCGATGGCGGTACGCTGAGTTTTACCCTGGCGGCGTGGATCGAGGATGCGGAGAACCTGGTGGTTATCGATGCCGCGCAGCTCGACTCCACGCCCGGCACGGTGCAGGTGTTCGAGGGCGAGGCGATGGACCGCTTTGCCGGCAGGACCAAGCGCAGCGTGCACGAGGTCAGTCTGGGCGATCTGCTCGCCATTGCCCACCTGACCGACACCATCCCGCAACAGCGTGCCCTGGTCGCTATACAGCCGGAAGAAATCGACTGGGGCTCCCGGCTGAGTGCTGCGGTTGACCATGGGCTGCCGGTCGCGGCTGGCAAGGTGGCCGAGCTGGTTCACCGGTGGGCGGGGCGCACGGGCAGCGCCGGCAATGCGCCGGGAGGTTCCCGCACTGACAACCAACAAATGGGGGCATAGGGGCACATGGAAAACAGGATTCTCATTCCGCTGGACGGTACGGAATCGGCAGAAGAGATTCTGCGTTACGCGACATCGATCACGCCGAAGCCGGATACCAAAATCACCCTGCTGAGCGTTGTTTCCGCGCCCGGGGACTCGGGCAGCCCGCATATCGGGCGCATTTGCAACGAACTGGCAAGCGGGGGCTGGTCGGTTACAAAGGAAAGCCGCATGGGTGACCCGGTCGAGGAGATCGTCAAGTTTGCCATGCTGCAACCCTCATCCATGATCATGATGTCCACGCATGGCCGCGCCGGCCTGGAGCGTATACGTGAAGGCAGTGTGACCGAGCAGGTGCTCAGGCAGTCCCCGTGCCCGGTCTTTGTCCTGCACAGTACGCGTGCCGAGCCACCGGATCATCGCAGCGACAACCTGTTCCGCCGTATCCTTGTTCCGCTGGACGGCACGGAGGCCTCGGCCGCTATCCTGAGTTGCGTTGAGCGCCTTGCCAAGGCGCATGATTCCGAGGTCATTATTTTCCACGACGAAATGGTGGGACCGGAAGACGAGGACAGGCGCGCCGCCATCAAGGAGGCGCTGCAGGATTACAGCGTGGAGCTGGCCAATACCGGTCTCAAGGTGACGCTGGACATGAGCACCTACAAGCGCCCGATCCGCGAAATCCTCAAAAAGATCGATGAAATGCAGATCGACCTCGTGTCGATGGCATCACACGGCGAAGCCGGTGTCCGCCTGTCAATGGAAGAGTCGGTCACCGCAGAGGTGGTCCGTCATGCCAACTGCCCGCTGCTGGTCTGGTCGGCTGATCCGCAGTGCCCCATCGCCTAGCTGAACAGACCCGTGACGATGACACAGACACCCTGCATGGACGAACACTGTAGCGGATCCGGTGATGCGCTCACCCATAACGTCCGCCCGCTCCTGAACGAGATCCGGCATGCGCTGGAGAAGCTGCTGGCGACCGGTGAGACCAGCGCCATCGACCTGCGCAGCATTCCACTGGCGCCCGGCGAGGAAGAGCAGATCGAGGCGGCACTTGGCGCCGGCGAGATCAACGCGGAGCTGGATGCCATGGGGCCGAGCGAGATACGCGAGACCGGCTACCCCGGCGTGTGGCTGGTGACGCATTTCAATGCCGACCGGCAACTGATGGGGAAATTTATCGAGATTACCCGTGTTCCCGACCTGCTGAAATCGCAGGACGAGGACATAGCCGACGGCCTGCAGCGGCTGGCCGGGCAGTTCGGGCAGCAGCAATAACCGGGATGTCGATGCACGGCATCCATACCAGGGATCCAGCGGAGATCGGTTTATGAACAAAGACAAGACACTCGGTGACGTTCTGAGAAGCCAGCGCGTTTCGCGGCGCGGATTTCTGAAATTCTGTGCCGCCACCGCCTCGATGATGGCACTGCCGCCGAGCATGATCCCGGCCATTGCCGAGGCGCTGGAAAAGGCCAGGCGGCCGTCCGTGATCTGGCTGTCCTTCCAGGAGTGTACCGGCTGTACGGAGTCGCTGACCCGCTCCCATACACCGACCGTCGAGGGGCTGATATTCGATACCATCTCGCTCGATTACCACCATACCCTGCAGGCCGCGTCCGGCCATGCCGCCGAGGCCGCGCGCGAGGCGGCCATGGAAGAGAACTTCGGCAACTACATCATGGTGGTGGACGGTTCCATCCCGACCGACAATCCGGGCTACTCCACCATTGCCGGCATCAGCAATCTCGACATGCTGGTGGAAACGGCAAAGGGTGCCGCCGCGATTGTGGCTATCGGCAGTTGCGCCTCGTTCGGTGGCATCCCCGCCGCCAGGCCCAACCCGACCGGCGCCAGGTCGGTGGCCGACCTGATCACCGACAAGCCGATCGTCAACGTGCCCGGTTGTCCGCCGATCCCGATGGTTATCACCGGCGTGCTGGCCCAGTTCCTGGCCTTTGGACTCCCGGAGCTCGATCACCTGGGCCGGCCGCGGGCCTTCTTCGGCCAGAGCATCCACGACCGCTGTTACCGCCGGCCGTTCTATGACAAGGGGCTGTTCGCGGAGACCTTCGACGACGAGGGCGCGAAGGCGGGCTGGTGCCTGTACAAACTGGGCTGCAAGGGGCCGACCACCTATAACGCCTGTGCCACGACCAAGTGGAACGAGGGCACCAGCTTCCCGATCGAGTCCGGCCACCCCTGCCTTGGTTGCTCCGAGCCGAATTTCTGGGATGCCGGTGACTTCTACAAGGCGCTGTCCACCCCGACCGGGGATGTCGGGCGAGCCGTCATGTACGCGGCGGGGGCCGGTGTCGCCGCCGGCGCATTGCTGGGCGCCGCCAACCGGGCGAAACGGGCGCATGCCGAGAAGCTGCACGAGAAAGTCACCATCGACGACCTTCAGAAGGAGGACTGAGCATGACGGAAACCGAATTTCTTCTCTGGGTGCGAGGTCCGGCACTGCAGGTCGCA